>Ga0123353_10000153_pt1 | contig 86738 bp, 82 predicted proteins | sample TergutLab28metaG_3_FD_92763 | JGI IMG/M metagenome (GOLD analysis project Ga0123353, IMG submission 92763) | Labiotermes labralis P3 segment gut microbial communities from Petit-Saut dam, French Guiana - Lab288 P3 | ecosystem: Host-associated > Arthropoda: Insects > Digestive system > Gut ...
ATAAAATTTTGAAAGAATACTCCCGTATTTTAAGAAATTTTAACGCAGTGCGGCGGAAAAAGCGCCAAAAAGACGTGCGCGTGGTTTTTTCAAACACGCCCTAGTTTCCGAGGAGGTCTAATAAAAAAGATTATCGGATTTTGTTTGTCCGATAATCTTTTTATTTGGATAATTTATTGTGGTTGTGACTTATGGTTTGGTATATGAATTAGAGGATATTAATCCATTCTATGTAAGCTTTTGCGTTTTGGATACGGTCCAAAAAACACCGCCTCTTTATAGTGCCCCACCAGCACAAATTACTCCTGATTCTCCCAATTCGTCCACACTGCCTGAACATCGTCGTTGTCCTCGAACATCTCCAGCATTTTATTCATGTTCCTGACGTCGTCCCCGTTCGTCAGTTCGGCGTATGTGGACGGGATATATTCGATTTCAGCGGAAATAAACGCGTATCCTTTTGCGTCCAGGGTATCGCGCACCGAGCCGAAATCGTTCGGCTCGGTATGTATGACGAAAACCTCGTCCTCGGACAGGAAGTCCGACGCCCCGGCCTCAAGCGAATCCTCCATCAGCCTTTCCTCATCAACGCCGTCTGCCTCGACCGCCAGGACGCCCTGCCGCGTGAACATAAACGACACGCAGCCCGACTGCCCCATGTTGCCGCCGTATTTGTCAAAGTAGTGGCGCATTTCACCGGCGGTGCGGTTTCGGTTATCGGTCAGCGTTTCAACGAGCACCGCGATGCCCGACGGCCCGTAGCCCTCGTAGATGATATCCTCGTAGCTGGCGCCGCCGTCCTCGCCCGCGGCCTTTTTGATGATGCGCTCGATGTTGTCGTTAGGCACGTTGTTCGCTTTCGCTTTGGCAATGACGTCGCGGAGCTTGAAGTTGACCGCCGGGTCAGTTCCGCCCTCTTTCACCGCTACGGCGATCTCCCGCCCGACCTTTGTGAAGATTTTAGCCCGCGCACTGTCGGTCTTTTCCTTTTTGCGTTTGATCGTGCTCCATTTGCTGTGGCCTGACATAAAAAACCACCCCAAGATCATTATTCATTATATTATAGCACAACGACGTTCGCATTACAATATTTTTTCGCAAAGTTTACTCAAAAATAAAACAAAGGAAAATTATTGACAAAAGGCATTTTTCTATGATATACTTACATTTGATTAGGTCTTCTACAATACATCTATTGAACACAGATTCTTAATTTATGAGAGGTGAGACGCTTGAAAAAGAAAATTCTCATGTGGTTCATGGTAACAGTCGCGCTGGTTTGCGTCCTGTCCGCGGGGTTTTATGCCTCCGCCGATAACGGCGATGTGACGGTGAGCCTGCAATGCTCGGGGCCGGGACGCATCTATCAAGGCACACAGATGGTCGCCAGGACGACAGGGAGCATCGACGCAGCCAAAGGCACGAGTGTGTCGCTGACAGCTGTGCCCGACTCTGACGGTGTGTTCCTGTACTGGGTCAACATGGAAACGAACCGTATCTTCAGCTTTAACGAAACTTTCACTTTCGCTGCCGCCACATATTTGAAAGTTGAAGCGGTTTTCTGTTCCGATGACTCTGATGTCCACTACGTGACGCACCTGACGGTAAACGACAACATCCTCCGCGGTATTGAGGTCTTTGTCGGCGACCCGCTTTTGCATGTGGACTACACGCCCGCCCGCGACGGTTATACGTGGACAGGCGAGTGGACGTACACGGAGCAGGAGGTAAAGGAAAGCGGCGATGATCTCCTTGTCTATCCCGTGTTCACGAAGAATGAAAGCGAGCTCGTGGTCAGGATATTGCTTGACGGCGGGGTGCAGTCCTCCGCGGTTTACGAATTCCTGGATCTCGTGGAGCTGTCCGCCGACGTAACGCACGAGGGGCAGCCGTTCTCCTACTGGGCCGTCATCAACGAGGACGAAAGCCTTGAGATCGTCAGCTATTACGCGGATTATCTGTTCTACGTGACGAAAGACGTCGATCTGACGCCCGTATACGGCGACGATTCCGGCAGCGGCATTGTGACGCGCATAACGGGTGCCCGCCCGAACCTTGACGAGGACCGTGTGACGGTTTACGCCGAAAGAAGCGTGTCGATGGACTTTGAGGTGCTCCAGCACGGTATGCTGCTCACGCTGGACGATCAGACGGGCAGCAGGGACGATCTGTTCGTCATAGACGAAAACAACCCGCTTATCGAAAAGCGCACCGGCAACGGGACGGAGCACACCGGTACTTACGGCGTGACGTATTACAACTGGAAAGTGCTGACCAATGTCAACGGAGTGGATATGTATATATATCCACGCCTGTACGCGCGTTCCTATGTTGTCGTGAAAGATTCCGGCGGAGCTACGCACACGATTTACGGGACGGTTTATGTCGTTGAGGAACAATACGGCGGAATGCCCGGCGACGACATAGACGATCCCTGGGGATGATGGGAGGAGAGTGAATATGAAGAAGATATATGAAAAGCCCGAGCTTTCGGTTGAGCGGTTTGAGATCGAGGATGTCATTACGGCGTCCGGCATTACTGTGACGACTGATCCCGCGACAACGACAATATCGACGACGACCACAACGAAGCCCGGATTGGAGGGCGACGATTGGAATGGGCCGACTGTGCCTACGACTACGAATACAACCGTGGGTCCGATGTCACCTCCGTCTGCGTTTGATTTGATAGCCGATAAGCTCTACGGATTTTTTGTAAAGTAACAAAACAATAAAAAAAGCAGCCTCTGACCGTGATGGCCGGCGGCTGTTTTTTTATTTTTCGCTTGCCTGACACCATCATATAGTGGTATAATATAGTCAGGATGACTATACCGAAAAAAGAGCAAAGGAACGATCATATATGAAGCTTCTCGCCATCGACGGCAACAGCATCATCAACCGCGCCTTTTACGGCATAAAGCCGCTTTCGACGAAGGACGGGCAGTTCACAAACGGCATATACGGTTTTATGAATATCCTGCTGCGCCTGCGCGACGAGTGTTCGCCCGACGCCGTTGCCGTTGCTTTCGACCTGAAAGGGCCGACTTTCCGCCATGAGCTGTACGGCGAATACAAGGCCGGGCGCAAGGGTATGCCCGACGAGCTTGCGCAGCAGTTGCCCGTTTTGAAGGAACTGCTTTTAAGGCTGGGCTATAAAATTGTGGAGACGCCCGGCTATGAGGCCGACGACATTCTGGGAACGCTGTCCAGGCTCTGCCATGACAGCGACGGTTGGCAGTGCGTGATCGCGACGGGTGACCGTGACAGCTTACAGCTTATCAACCCGGAAACCACCGTGCTGCTTGCCTCGACGAAGATGGGCAGGCCGCAGACGGTACGCTACGACACGGACAAGCTGATGGAGGAATACGGCGTCAGTCCGCGCGGGATGCTGGAGATGAAAGCACTTATGGGCGACAGCTCAGATAATATTCCCGGTGTCGCGGGAATCGGGCAAAAAACGGCCGCTGACCTCATTCAAAAATATGGTGATATTGACAGGATATACGGCGAAATAGACTCGCTCGACATAAAGCAGGGCGTGCGGGACAAGCTCAGGACCGGGCGCGACAGCGCGTTTTTGAGCCGCGAGCTTGGCACGATCTGCCTTGATGTGCCGATAGAAACCGACTTACGGGCGTATTTGCCCGGCGCGCCCGATGCGTATGAGGTCACAAAAATATTGACCGGGCTTGAGATGTTCAATATGCTTGGCAGGCTTAAACTGGATGCGTCCGCTCAAGAGGCCGAAGTCGCGGGGGCTTCGGTCCCGAATATCGCGGAGGAACAGGCTCACGACCTGACAGGATTGCTGAACATGCTTCGCGGACAGGGAAAGGCGTACTTCATGTCGGAGTTTGAGGACGGCTTTGTTTCGAGTATGCGATTTTTCCTGAACGGGTCGGTTGCCGTTGTTTCATGCGGACATGGCGGCTTCTTCGGCTTCGTGAAAGACTTTTTGCTTGACCGCGATATCTTCAAGGTGACCCGCGACAGCAAGCCGCTTTACGCCTACGCCGTCCGAAACGGGCTGGACGTCCGCGGGCTTGTGATGGACGTGGAGCTGGCCGGGTATGTGCTGAATCCGTCGTCGAACGACTACAGTCCGCTTCGGCTGGCGCGGGAGTACGGCGTCGCTTTGCCGAAAGCGGAGAGCGATGCCATTGCTCAGGCGGCGGTTCTGCCCGCGCTTTACGACGTACTCAAGTCGAAGATTTTTGAAAACGGGCAGGAGAAGCTGCTGTATGAGATAGAGATGCCGCTGGCCGGCGTTTTGGCGTCGATGGAGCTGACGGGCTTCGAGGTTGACGAGGATGGAATCGCGGACTTCGGTGAGACGCTGGACTCGCGCATCGGCGACCTCACCGCGCGTATTTTCAGCGAGGCGGGTTTTGAGCTCAACCTGAATTCGCCGAAGCAGCTCGGCGAAGCGCTGTTTGAGCGGCTGGGCATTCCGGCGAAAAAGAAAAATAAGACAGGATATTCCACAAACGCCGACGTTTTGGAAAGCCTGACGGACGACTACCCCATCGTCGGGAGGATCCTTGAATACCGCACGCTGAGCAAGCTGAAAAGCACGTACTGCGACGGGCTTTTGAAGGTCGTCGCGGAGGACGGGCGCATCCATTCCACGCTCAACCAGACCGAGACGAGGACGGGCCGCATATCGTCCACGGAGCCGAATCTGCAAAACATCCCTGTCCGTTCGGACCTGGGCCGCGAAATGCGCAGGTTCTTCCGGGCCAGGGAGGGCTGTGTGCTGGTGGACGGCGACTACTCGCAGATCGAGCTGCGCGTGCTTGCGCATATCGCCGGTGACGAAACGATGATCCGCGCGTTCAATGACGGCGACGATATCCACGCCATAACCGCGTCGCAGGTGTTCAACATGCCGCCCGCCATGGTCACGCCGCTCATGCGAAACCGCGCGAAAGCGGTGAACTTCGGCATTGTCTACGGTATCGGCGCGTTCTCGCTGGCCAAAGACATCGGCGTGACAAGGGCGGAGGCTGACAGCTACATCAAGGGCTATATGCACCATTATGCCGGGGTCAGCCGCTATATGGAGCGCGTGGTGGCCGAGGCGAAGGAGCGGGGCTACGCTGAAACGCTGTTCGCGCGCAGACGGTATCTGCCGGAGCTGTCGGCAAGCAACGCGCTGACGCGGGGCTTCGGCGAGCGCGTCGCGCGGAACATGCCGATACAGGGAACGGCGGCGGACATCATCAAAATCGCGATGATCCGCGTGCATGAACGGCTGAAAAGCGAGGGGCTCAGGTCAAAAATAATTTTGCAGGTGCATGACGAATTGATCATCGAATCGCCGGAGGAGGAGGCCGAAGCCGCGGCGCGGATCATGGCGGAGGAGATGGAGAATGCTGCGGAGATGAAGGTGCGGCTGACGGCGGACGTGCATACGGGCAAAACCTGGTACGACACGAAAGGATAATAGCATGAACATCGGAAACGTTGAAATAAAAGGCTTCGCCGCGTTGGCTCCGATGGCCGGAGTTGCGGACCGGGCGTTTCGCGAGCTGTGCGTGGAGTACGGCGCGGCGTATGTGGTGGGTGAAATGGCCAGCTCGAAAGGGATCGCGATGAATGACCGCAAGTCCGCCGGGCTGCTCGCTGTATCGCCAAAGGAGCGTCCGGCGGGCGCGCAGATTTTCGGGGACGAGCCGGGCACCATGGCTCTGGCCGCCGTGAGCGCGCTTCGGTACGGGCCGGACGTAATTGATATCAACATGGGCTGTCCCGCGCCGAAAGTGGCCGGAAACGGCGGCGGAAGCGCGCTCATGAAGCGGCCGGAGCTGGCGTGGCGGATCGCGGAAGCCTGCGTCAGGGCGGTCAATGTGCCTGTCACGGTGAAGATGCGGTCGGGCTGGGACGCGGACAGCGTAAACGCCGTGGAACTGGCTGTGCTCTGCGAGGAGGCGGGCGTGTCGGCGCTGACGGTCCACGGCAGGACAAGGGCGCAGATGTACGCGCCGCCGGTGAATCTTGACGTCATCCGCGAGGTGAAGCGGGCGGTGAAAATCCCTGTCATCGGCAACGGCGATGTGGTTGACGGCAAAAGCGCCGCTCAAATGCTTCTGCAAACGGGCTGCGACCTTGTGATGGTCGGGCGAGGGGCGCTTGGAAGACCGTGGGTTTTTGGGCAGATAAACGCGTATTTGGCGGACGGGACGGTTGTCCCCGATCCGCCGATTGGGGAGCGCATGGACGTGATGCTCAGGCACATCGAGCGACTGTGCGAATACAAAGGCGCATACATAGGCATGCGCGAGGCGCGAAAGCACGCGGCGTGGTACATAAAGGGCGTGAGGAACGCGGCCATGTACAGAAATGAGATCGGGGCGATTTCATCGATGGACGAGTTGCGCGCGCTGGCGCTGCGAGTGATCAGGGATCAGGAGTCAGGGAATAGGGAATAAATCTTTCGATAAGCATATATATTGATTTTTCGACGCTGCAATGGTATAATGAATCCAGCTCGTACAGAGTAATAAACTTAAAGGAGTTGTTTTGTTTGAAAGTTTTTTGTACAGGTGAAGAGACTAAATAATCTGACAGGACAGACTATCTATCTGCTCCTGTCGAATACAGGAGGAAAAAAACATTGAACAAACAGGTAGATTCGACTATTTTACACTGTGATCAGTTTCCCCGCGCGAACAAGTACGACCCCATGTGGATTTTGCAAAACAGCATGGGCTGCAATGTGATATGGCTCACAGATTTTTTGACGCAGCCGATGGACTTGCGCCCTGGTATGCGCGTCCTTGACCTCGGATGCGGAAAGGGCATATCCAGCGTCTTTTTGGCGAAAGAGTTCGGCGTACACGTTTACGCTGTCGATTTGTGGGAGGACGCCGACGGCAAATGGGAACAGGCGAAAGAGCACGGCGTTTCACATCTGATTACACCTGTAAAAGCCGACGCGCGGGACTTGCCTTTCGCGAAAGGCTTCTTCGACGTCATACTGTGCGTTGACGCATACATCTATTTTGGCACGGACGACCTGTATCTGAACTACATCACGCGGTTTTTGTGTCCCGGAGGAAAAATCGGTATGGTCGTTCCCGGCCTGATGAAAGAATTTACGGACGGGGTGCCGGAGCATTTGACCGATTTCTGGGGGCAGGACTGCTGGTGCTGGCACACATTGACATGGTGGCGCAAGCTTTGGGAGCGCACGGGGCTTGTGTCCGCAGAAGCCGCCGACACGCTTCCAAACGGCTGCGCGCTGTATGCCCGCTGGAAAGCGGCGCAGGATGCCGCCGGGCTGAATCACTGGCCGCAGGACACGGAAACACTTCGCAAGGACGCGGGCGAGTATGTGGGCTTCATCCGCATGGTCGCGGCTAATACGCAATAAAAACCTAAGCAAAAACCCGGACACTGAAACATCAGCGTCCGGGTTTTTTGTAATATGTTACCTACTTCGCGTCAATATACGCCTTCAAGTCTTTATAAAGCGCGTCAGTATCCGCGTTGATCTTGCCCACCCACTCCAGCACGAACAAAATCGCCGTGATCATGAAATTATCCTTGCCGAACAGGTCAATCAAAACGTCGATAAACGGGTACTTTTCGCTCATACCCAGCAGTTTTTTACCGGTCAGCTGATAGAATGTGTCGTCGCAGAACAAGTTTTTGTCGGCGTTGTAAAGCGCGCCGTAATCGACCGCGAGCCTGTACGTCGCGTATTTGTCGATGGTGACGCCGTCAACTTTCACAAGAGCTTTCTCGGTTTTTACCTTACCGTTTTCGTCTTTGACCTCTAAGCCGTCTTTTATGACCTTGACATCAATCTCGTTGAACGACCAGAATTCAAACTCCGCCGTGCCGTTGTCAAGCTTCGTGACGTTCGCGCAGGCGACAGTCACCCAAACCGTTTTGCCGTCAACGCTGGTTTTCTTCTCAAGCCTTATGCCGTGGAGGGCGGGATTGATGGCGAGCACGGTGACGTCCTTGCCATCCTTGTCTTTCTTCTGCGCGTATTTGACGTCGAACTGACTGGAATCGAGGCTTGTGAAATCCTTGTTGAAAGTGATCTTGCCTTTCGACAGCACAGCCGTCGTCTGATTATAGCTGGTGGACAGATACGACGTGATCCCGAGATCCTTGATGGTATAATTGTTATCATTGCCCGTCAGCGTGGCCCCGGTCAGTTTACGGGAGCACGCCGCGCTGTCATAGCCATCAAGGGAATAAAACGTTCCCGTCTGGATATAGACGGTGTACATCATGCCAAGCTTTAAGGTGACGCCCGCGTTTTGTTTCATGTCGAAGAAATCAACAATGAACTCGTCACCGGTGCGCGGGATGCCCATCGCGACGGGGTTGTCCCACTTATCCAAAAGCAGGATGGGATAATCCGGATTAAAATTTTTGAAACGAACATTGTAATAGACGCCGAGGGTATAGAGCTTGTTGTTCGCGGGATCCGTTTTCACTTTCAGAATATCGTTCAGGAAAATATTTTCGGTCGGCTTCGAGGCCGACGCCGATAATGAAAACGAGCCGAACGCCAACATAAGAGCCATTAGTAATGCCGTGAGCCGCATGGTTGTTTTTTTCATTTCCAATCAAACCTTTCCGCAAAATGCTAATGCCTGTGGGACGTAAGACGAACTATTCTATCTCATGTAGGCACATTCTAAATTATACCACTAATTTTTCGGATAGTCAACAGTCAGAATAACTAAAATAGGATAAGACTGTTATGCGCATAATCACTAAAATAAGATGATAGCAGGCACTCTGCTTGTGCTCCAGCGTCCCGGCGGGTCCATGAAGTAGACCTTGTCGGCCATAAGCCCGCCCGCGCCCTCGTGGATACGCGTGATCCCGAGCGCTTTTATGTCGCTGTAAAGCTGCTGGCTTGACTCATAGCGCGTCAGCAGCCCAAATTCGCGTACCTTGTTCGTCGCTTTCCAGTAACGCCACGAGATTTCGGACTTGAGTACGCGCGTAAGCTGTTCCTCGGTTAAATCGGCGTTTTTCGCGTTCTCCCAAAGCCCGTCCGTGTGAAAGATATCGAATATACTGAGCTTCATGACACACGCGTTGCCGATATATTCAAATATACCCATGTGCTGCCGCTGGCCAAAAATACTTTTCTGTCCTGTTTTCGCGGTGGTCATGTATATGTACTCAAGGATATACTCTGCCGCCTCGCCGTAGTAGGCCTCGCAGAACTCTTTCATACAGCGGTCGAGGTCGATATCGCAATCCCACAGCAGCTTGGCCAGCAGGTAGGCGCGCAGGTCGGCGAACTCGCCGTCGCTTTCGGCGGCCTGATAGTTGCCCTCCTCGTAGATACCTACAACGTTGTTCTCCATGAAGAATTTCATGTTCGGCTGAATCACGCCGAAATTTGGGAACGGCCCCAGGAAGTTTGCGTAGTTCGTCGTGTAATCCCATACGTACAGCCGATTGCAGATTTTTTTCCAGGTGTACAGGTCGTTCGCGAAAGCAACGTTGCGCTCGCAGCAGGGATCGTTAAGCGGGTGGGAGAAGCAGCATTCGATGGAGCACAGCCTGACGATGACGTTGTCACGCGGGACAGTTATTTTCGGGGGCTTGCGCGTATACTGATAGGCGAAAGTATCGACGGCTACGTGATCGTACTGGGGATACTTCTTCAGCTCGTCGGCGATGGCGTTGATGAAGCGGAGCATCGTACCCGCCTGACTGCCCTCGGCCGCGTCGATGGCGCGGCAATTCGCGCACACGCAGTAGTCTGTGTTGTCGTTTTGCGTGACGGAGATGATCTGCCTGTCAGGGGAGGAGTCGAGCCACGCGCGGACGTTTTCTATGGCCACCGCCAGCGTTTTCTCGTTTGTTAAGCACGGCTGGCTGACGGTGCGCTTGCCGGACTTTACGCCTAAAGCGAACATCTCAGGGTCAGTCTCAAAGTAGGACTTCGGCACGAGCCACTCCAGCGTATGCGCGAAAGACCCGCCCGCATAGCCGACTCCGCCGCCGACGGAGCTGTCCAGATAGCGGTAGACAAGCCCGTTCATCTTGTTGGCGACGCTCCACGTCACGTCCCGGGGGCTGATCCAGTCCGTTTCACGGAACTCAAGCACGGGCACGTGAAAGTAGTCGATTTCCCTTGGTATTTCGAGGGAGTCAACCTCGGGTATCACGGTAAGATCCTTCGAGAACCAGCGGCAGCCCAAATAGTCCTCCAAAAAGGTGTAGACGGCGTAGAGCGTGCCGCGCGGCGCGCCGCCCGTGATGACGACCGTCTCGCCGACGGTTTTGATAAAGACGCCCTCCGCGCCCAAGGCCGGACGGTCAAGGATATAGACGCTGCTGTCGTGGTAGCCCTCACGGTTCGTCGCGCCGACGATGATCTCGCGGGCGGTGTACGGCGTCGAAGTGTCGTCAACCACCTCAAACGTAATGCCGCTCATCTGAAAAAGGATGTCCTTTAAGGTGTTGACGGCGGTCAGTTCGGCGTCCCTGGCCGAGGCGCTTTTGACGATCACGTAGTCCGACGTGATTTCCATGGTTTCTACCTCCTCAGGCGGGGAAACGATGGGCGGCTGCACGGGCTTCCATCCGAAAAATCCGCCCAGTGCAAGGACAAAGGACAGGAAACAGGCGCTTAATCTGCTGAAAAACATAATACAACTCCCTTTCTAGATTTTACAGGTTCTTATAAATATTGTATGACATTTGTTTCACTCAGCACCTTGACGCTGACCTCCGGAAACCGCGCCTGTAATTTCTCCGCCAGGACCGGCATGGCGGGCGATTCCGTTTCGAAATGCCCAGCGGCGACGAGGGTTAGGCCCTTGTGCGCGGCCGTGAGGAAATCGTGATACTTCGCGTCGCCCGTGACAAGAGCGTCAAATCCCATATCGGCGATTTCTCCGGCGAGGAAGCCTCCGCCTCCGCCGGCCAGGGCGATACGCTCGACCGGCTTTCCGCCGTCGCACCAGCGCACGGACGCGCCGAGCTTTTGGGCCGCGAACCCGGCAAACTCAGGCGGTGTCATACGCCGCGCCAATGTGCCGCCGCGAACAATCGGAACGGACTCGCCGCTTGTCGTGACCGGCTCAACATTAACAAGGCCGAAAATGTCAGCCAGCACGTCGTTTACGCCGCCAGTGGCGCAGTCCAGCGAGGTGTGGGCGCAAATCGCGGATATGCCGGTGGCCGCCAGCTCAAACGGCAGATCCCCGGCAAGAAAACGGTTTTGCGGGCGGAATATGACAGGGTGATGGCAGACGATCAACTCCGCGCACAGCTTTTTTGCCGCGTCCAGCGTGTCTCTTGTCACATCGAGACAGGCGCAGAGCGTTTTGACTTCCCTGTCCGGGTCGCCGACAAGAAGCCCGGCGTTATCGTCAGGGAGCCTGTCGGCGAATGGGGCAATACTGTCGATGTATTCATATATGTCGTTTACAGTGGGCATGAAGTTGGTCACCTCAGTTTTATGTACGGCTCGAAGTCGGGCAGGACGCTTCGTATTTGCGCCGCCTCCTCTAAAAGCAGGTTCGCGCATTCAAGCGCCTCGGCGCGTTTTTTTAGAGCCAGATATTGCTTTGTCAGCCAGTAGACGGCAGCTTCGTTTTTGACTTTCGGCAGCTCGCCCATGTATATGTACGATTCCGGGAATTCCCCCGGACAGCTCGGATCGTATTGAGCGCTCAGGGCGATGTACGGGCGGCAGCCGTCGAAGCAGGCGTCCTCTTTGATGATACGAAATCTGTTTTTTACCAAAAACGCGCGGATAATTTCAGCACGGGACATGGGCTGGAAAATGAACCGCTTTGAGCTGTCCCTGATCCACGGGGTGCGATCAAGCAGCTCCGCGATGAGTGTGCCGCCCATGCCGGCGAACACAAAGTCGTCCGCGTCGTCCTTTGAAAAGCCGTCAAGCCCGTCGGATAGCCGCAGCTCGATTTTATCGTGCAGACCGAAAGCGTCAAGGGTTTCGGCGGCGTTTCGCAGGGGGCCTTCGCGTACGTCAGAGGCGATCGCCCGGGGGCATTTCCCGCAGGCGACAAGGTACACCGAAAGATAGGCGTGGTCGGTACCGATATCGGCGGCGGGCACACCGTCGCGCACAAGCTCCGCCGCCATGCGCAGGCGCGGTGAAAGCCTGATCATGGCGGGTTACGAGTTGGCGATGTGGGCGTTGAGCTTGTCCACAAGGGCGTCGGCGTCCGTACCGTGAGCCGCGCAGGCCTGTTCGATGGTTTCGCTTCTCGCGGCGGGGCAGCCAAGGCAGTGCATACCTATCTCAAGGAAAAAGGGCGCGGTTTCACGGTTGAAAGCGAGGACGTCGCCGATTATTGATTGCTTTGTAACGGTCATTGTGATGTTCCTTTCATTTCCTTAAATCAACATTATTATAACACAAGCCTTGGGTAATATCAATCTTTTTTACAACAAAAAAACGGGCGCGATTTACCACGCCCGTTTTACAATATCTTATGTTATATTACGCTGCGGGAACCGTCGTCGGTTCTTCCCATACGAAATTTTTGTACACAGTCGTCTCCTTGAGCACGAACGACACGTTCGCTTCGCCCCAGTCCGCAAGCTCCCCGTTGAACACGACGTCAGAGGAGATCACCATGCTTTTGACGTATACCGCTTCGATCACGTAATCTTTTTCCTTGAAGATTTTAAGCGTGACCGAGCAGTCCTCCGTGAACTCGACGCCGTAATCGCTGACGGTGACATTGTCTGTGTAGTCCTGGAACTTATCCAGCGCGGCGCTTTTATCGCCGTCAATGTCGAAAATTTTAGCCATGTCGGAATTGGGATCAAGCTTCAAGGTCAGCCTGTAGTATTTCAGATCCGTTTCTTTCTGGCCGTTGCGCTCAATCTCTTCGTCGGCGCAGGTCGCGGAAATCACATCGTCCGCTGTCAGGAGGCTGACGGAGCCTGTGCCTTTGAGCGGCAGGAAATCGTTGAGATTGGCGCCGTACTCGGCCGTATCCTTTTTTGTCTCCAGATCTTTGATGTAGCCCTTGGCGATGGCGATGAGGGAACCGACCTCCGGGATATCGCCTTTGGCGTTTGACGCTTTAACGCTCGAAAGCTCGCGCTTGACTTCCTTTTCTACGCCGGGCCTCGCGGCTTTGACGCCGTTCATCAGCGTGTTGAAGTAATTGACGACGCCTTCTTTCGAGTCGGGAATCGGAGTCGCGGCAAGAATCAGCATTGTGGTAGTTTCGGTTTCCTCGGAATCGCCGCTGAAAAGGCCGCACGAGGACATGGCGAAAACAGTGCACAGAAGCAGGAGGACGGCTAACAGTTTGATCGTTTTTGAACGCATGGAACATAAACTCCTTTCAGATGTTAGACGATAGATATTAGATGCGGATATTTTTACAAAGCTATTTTATCACAACAGGAATCTTATGTCAACGGCGAATTCAGATTTATGATTGACTTTGCGGCGCGATTAGGATAAAATGATCATGTGAAGCGCCAATTGAAAAGCAGGGAAGGAAGCAGCATTACAGTATGTATAGAAAAAACAACGGAAAATCAATCGGCGGCATGGTGGTCTTGCTCGTCGCGGCCGCGCTTGTTATAGCCGCGCTGATTTTGGTTCAGGCTTTGAAGCAGGGCGACAGAGACGATCAGCCAAGCCGCGCCGACGAATCCTCCGAAAGCCTGACAGGTACGCTGCCGGAGATATCCTATTACGATCCGCCGAACACGCCACAGACGTCGGGGCAGGGGAGCGCTTCCGACGCATCAAATACGTCCGGTACGTCAGGTACATCGGGGACAACAGATACAACCGGGCCGACCGACATCGTTCACGCCTATGCTTATGCGGGTTTCAACCCGGTTCCCGTCAACCTGAATATCGCGGAGTGGAGCCTGCTGCTGATGAACCGCGACTATATTTTGCCTGAGGATTACAGCCCGGCGCTTTCAGTCGCCGCTTCGGGCTACGACACCACGCTGGACGCGCGGGTATCGCCGCGTTATCAAGAGATGTTCAATGCGGCCAAGGCGGACGGCATCACGCTTGTTCCGCTGTCGGGTCACCGGCGTATCTCGACGCAGAAACAAAATTTCGAAAAAAAGATCACCGAATATCGGAATCAGGGGTACAGCAAGGCGGAGGCCACGCAGCTTGCGGCGAAGATTATCCTGCCGCCCGGCTCGAGCGAGCACAACGCGGGGCTTGCCATGGACATTTGCAGCTTGGACACGTCGTTTGAAAACACGCGGGAATTTAAGTGGCTTATGGACAACGCCGCCGATTACGGCTTTATCCTGCGTTATCCGAAAAACAAGACAGAGCTTACACGCATTACGTATGAGCCGTGGCATTGGCGGTATGTGGGCGAAAATCACGCGAAGATCATTATGGAGAGAGGGATATGCCTTGAGGAGTATTTGGGCGTGAGCTAGTACTGCTTTTGAATTGAGAATTGTGGTGGCTGCTATGCAGCATTGCAAAAATCGGTAAGGGAAACTATGCGAAAGTCAAGAAACGCGAATCTCCATGCGAAGTACGTTCCCACACAAAATTATAATGGGTACGGGCAAAGCCCGTCAACAATTCTCCATTCAAAAATCCGCCATATTTTCTTTTGTAAGTACAACCCCGACTGTTTTAAGTAAAATCTGAATATCAAACCAAAGGCTGCGGCGTTCGACATACTCTTTGTCATACGCCGCCTTTTCTTCGTCGCCGATAGAATCGCGCCCCATGACCTGCGCCCAGCCCGTCACGCCCGGGCGTACGCCGTACACGCCGTATTTGGCGCGGAGCTTGCGTATAACATCCTCCTCGGGGATGAGCGGCCGGGGGCCGACAAAGCTCATGTCGCCCCTGATGATGTTGATAAGCTGCGGCAGCTCGTCCAGGCTTGTTTTGCGCAGGAGCCTGCCGAACACGGTGGTGAACCGCTCGGGATCGTCAAGCTCTTTTTTGGCGACGTTGGGCGTTCCGTTTTTCATGGTGCGGAACTTCATGACACTGAACAGCTCGTTATTCATCCCCACCCTGTCCTGAATAAACAGGACAGGGCGGCCGTCAAGGATCAGTATGATCAGGCTGACGGCGGCGATCAACGGGGAAAGGCCTATGAGCGCGAGGATACCGAAAGTGAGATCCAAAAAGCGTTTCAAGTTTACAGTCAATCCTTTTATGTTTAACTCTTTTAAATTTTTGTATTGACTTTGAATTTTCAAACCCCTCCGGCACTGCGTGCCACCTCCCCTTGCAGGGGAGGCATGGTGCGAACCGCAAACAAAGCCTCCCCTGCAAGGGGAGGTGGCGCGGAGCGCCGGAGGGGTTCAATTAGGCTCAACCACTATTTCGACCAAAATATATAATCCGCCGCCAAAACGGCTCTCGCGGGAGCGCCCTCCAGCCCGCCAAGCTTGACCGGCGCGGCCATGAGAAAGTAACGTCCCGGCTCGACCTGACTCAGGTCAAGCCCCTCCAGCACGGCGATGCCTCTGCTTAGAAAAGCCTTGTGCGGCCTTATTTGATTGCCGTGCGTTCCAATCGAGAGCGAGTCCGTGCCGATGAGCTTTAAGTTCAGCGCGGCGGCCTCCTCGGCGGCGCTGTCCATAAACCAGACCTGACCATTTCCCTTGATGAGGACGCGCTCGGAGCCTTTCGGAAAGCGGCGGTTGACGAATTCGCCCGTCACAGGCGAGTCCCTGACCTCGATGACGTCGCACGGCCCGAAGAACGCGTCGAGGCCGTATCGCTCGATCCCGCCGCCGCCCTCGATGAAGTGGAGCGGCGCGTCAACGTGAGTCCCCGTGTGGACGCAGGCGGATATGGCCGACAGGTTGCAGTCGGAGCCGCTTTCGATTGTGCGCAGCCACGAGACCTCCGGCTTAGGGTCGCCGCTGTAGATTTCGGAGGTCAGGAGGTCGCGTGAAATATCAATCAGACGCATAGACTATCATTCCTTTTCGACATAATGGCAGATATCCAAAATAACCTTGCCTCTTTTATCGGGGGCAGCGAAGCGCGGACAGGCATACCGCTCAAAAAACCAGCACGCGCCCTGATCGTCCGCGATGATTTTCATGCCCTGCTTTTCACAGCTTTTCGCGGCCAGGTGTTCTTTACAGTATATATAGCTCTCTTTGCCGTAAAGCCAGCCTACGCCAAGGTCGGACGCGGGGAAATCCACGAAGCCGTAGCCGTCGGGAACGCTTGTGTTTTCGGGGAAGAACATCCCGATCCAGTATTGGAAAGGTTCTTTGTCATCGCCGTCACCTTTCCAGCGCATAAGGCCGACGCAGGCGTCCGCGTTCTCAAAATCCGCTTTCGGGCAGGCTTCTTCAAGCAACTTAAACCAGCCGTTTGAGTGCCACTCACCCCATCTGATATCGAACATTCCATTTGGACCGCGGTCATGATCGCCGTACATTTTTCCGACGAAGCGCATAGCGGGGACGCTTTGACGGTAGGTTTTGATGACCTTTGGCTTTCTTTTAAGCTTCAGCGCCATGACGACATCTCCTATTTCTTCTTAAATTTTACAGGCAGGAATATTTCCTGCTGCGCGATGCCCAAGGTATTCTGAATCGCGCCGCAACCGACCATGTGGCACATGCCCCTGTGGCCCGGGCGTTCGTCCTGTTCAAAAACACCGCTCTTTTTGATCCACCTGACCATGCCCTTGACTACTTTATTGAGGTCCTTGGAGTCGTTTTCGTCGGCAGTAGCTACGACAAACAGGCCGCCCTCGTATTCGATGATCTCATAGGGCGCGCAATCCGCCTCGGTCACGCCGTCTTTGACGGCCCAAATCCAAACGCTCTTGTCATCTTCGTGCCACATAAAATCCGGGGACGCGTAGATCAGGTCTTTCCAGAAATGCCTGCGCGCCGTCATCCACTGGCCGAAGCCGCTTTCGCCGAAGAGTTCATCAAATGTCAGCAGTCCCGACGACACCGCGCGAAACGGCGGGATCTCGACGACGCGCGAGCCTTTTAATTTGCCCATTTTTATGATCCGTCCTTTAGATTGCTCAAAGATTCCATTTTCAGATACGCGTTGATAAACCCGTCCAGATCCCCATCCATGACAGCGCCGATATTGCCAACCTCAAAGCCCGTGCGGTGATCCTTGGCGAGGGTGTACGGCATGAACACATAGGAGCGTATCTGGCTGCCCCACGCGATCTCTTTCTGCACGCCCTTGATGTCCTCGATCTTGTCCAGATGCTCGCGCTCCTTGATCTCGATGAGCTTTGACTTGAGCATGCGCAGCGCCACCTCGCGGTTCTGGTGCTGGCTGCGCTCCACCTGTGAGGACGTAACCAGCCCTGTCGGAATATGCGTGATGCGTATGGCGGAGGAGGTCTTGTTTACCTTCTGCCCGCCCGCGCCGCTGGCACGGAAGGCGTCCACCTTTAAGTCGTCCGGATTGATGTCGATTTTGATGGTGTCGTCGATCTCCGGCATGACCTCAAGCGACGCGAAAGATGTGTGCCTGCGCCCGGACGAATCAAAGGGCGATATACGGACAAGCCTGTGCACGCCAGACTCGCTTTTGAGGTAGCCGTAGGCGTTGAGTCCCTCCACCAAAAGCACGGCGGATTTCAGCCCGGCCTCGTCGCCGTCGAGAAAGTCAACCATGGAGCACTTGAAGCCGTGACGCTCCGCCCAGCGGCTGTACATGCGCACGAGCATCTCGGCCCAGTCCTGCGCTTCCGTGCCGCCCGCGCCGGCGTGAAAGGTCAGGATGGCGTTTTTTGCGTCGTATTCGCCGGTGAGCAGCGTGCTTAAAGTCTGCGACTCAAGCTCCGCGGCAAATGAGCCGATACCGGCGCGGCACTCGGGGAGCAGATCAAGATCGCCCTCCTCGTCCGACAGCTCGATCATGATAAGCGTATCGTCGTAGCTGCTTTTCAGCGACTCAAAGGCGGCTATTTTATTTTTCATCGCGCTGATTTTTTGCAGTACCTTTTGGGAGCTTTGCGGGTCGTTCCAAAAATCCCCATCGGAGGTCTGGTCCTCCAAAAGCGCGATCTCCCGGCGCGTTTCCTCAAGCCCCAGCGCGTCGCGGAGGTCGTCCAGTTTTTTGCTGTAGTCGAGCAGTTCGAGCTTCAGTTCTTCAAATTGCAGCATATATTACTCCTAATTCCACATGTGTAGAGGGTCAATAATAATTATTATATAAAAATTTTCTGAAAAAGTAAAGAAACTTTTTATATAATGATTGAAATTTGTAAAAGAAAAATGTATAATCAAATAAACAGCCAATAAATTGAATTGATTTTTCAGAAAACGGAGAATTATGCGTTACGAAAACGACATCTGCATGTCATGCAGCAATAAGTTTGATCAAGACGACGACGTGGTGGTCTGTCCTGTTTGCGGAACGCCTCAGCACCGCCGCTGCTGGCAGGAGAACGGGCGCTGCGTAAACGAGCTGCGCCACATCGAGGGTTACGTCTGGACCGAGCCGGACGACGGCAAGCACGGCGAGGACGCGTTTGATCCGAAAACCGATCTCGGGAACGTGTGCCCGAACTGCGGCACGAACAATCCCGGAAACGCGCTTGTGTGCCGCGAGTGCGGATTCGCGTTCGGCGCGCCACGGGTAAATCCGTTCGCTCCGGCGGGCGGCGGCGAGGATGACGACGGCACGTATTTTATGCGCGGGGTAGACGCGGCGCCGGACGAGACGATTGACGGCGTCCCGATCAAGGACGCGGCGATGTATGTCCGGGTCAAGGCGTATAAGTATATACCGCGCTTCATCAGGGCGTCCGTGAGCGGTCGAAAAGTCGGCTGGAACTGGAGCGCGTTTATATTTGCGCCGTTTTGGTTCTTCTACAGAAAGATATATAAGGGCGGGGCGATGTTTTTAGGGCTTATGCTGGCGCTCATGCTGCTCCTGTCAATACCGGCGTCAAGGGTGCGGAGGGATTTGGACGAGGTGGTGACAAAGCATATATCCATCACCGGCGAAATGACGGAGGGGGATATTCGGGAAAGCGTTGAAAGCTTGCCGGACGAGGTGAAGGTGGAGATCGTGGCGCTCATGGCGAAATACCTGCTGATCGTTGCCATGATGTTTTTGCCGAATATACCGGCGGCGCTGTTCGCCGACTATATGTACAAAAATAAAATGCGCAGGGATTTCGAGACGCTGAAAAAAGGTGTGGACGACGACGGCTTGTTCAAAATGCTGCTGATGCGGCGCGGCGGCGTTTCGTTGCTTTCGATGTTCGGCTCGTATATGCTTGTCGGCGCGTTTTTGAATTTGACGTTATATATTTAGGACCATGTCTAAAGTCTACAATTTAAAATCTAATATCTAAATTTGGAGGATTTTACAATGAAAGTTAAAAAAGCTGTGATTCCGGCGGCGGGACTCGGGACAAGGGTTCTGCCCGCGTCGAAAGCCGTGCCGAAGGAGATGCTGAACATCGTCGACAAACCGGCGATACAGTATCTGGTTGAGGAGGCGGCGGCGGCCGGCGTCGAGGACATACTGATCATCACCAACCGCGGCAAGGGCGTTATAGAGGATCACTTCGACCACGCCTTTGAGCTGGAAAAGAACCTTGAGGGCAACCCGGCAAAGGCGGAGATACTGGAGCAGCTGCGCTCTATCGCGAATCTCGCGAACGTATACTTCATCCGTCAGAAGGTGACGAAAGGGCTTGGCCACGCGGTGCTCTGCGCCAAATCTTTCGTCGGAAACGAGCCGTTCGCGGTGCTTTACGGCGACGACGTGATCATTTCCGAGGATCCCGTAACGGCGCAGCTCTGCCGCGTGTACGAGGAATTCGGCTGCGGCGCAGCAGGGGTACAGACGTGCTCGGAGGAGGACATACAGAAGTATTGCACTTTGGATGTAACGCCGGTGCGCGCTAACCTGATGGCGGTGCGTAACATTATAGAGAAGCCGTCAAAGGATCAGATCCTGTCGCTGTACGCGATTTTGGGCCGCCTTGTGCTTACGCCGGAGATTTTCCCGATTTTGGAGGACGGACTCGGCAGGCTCGCGCAGGGAGAGTTCTATCTGACGGATTCTCTGGCTGCGCTGGGCCGGCAGGGCAAGATGATGGCCGTGGATTTCGATGGCACGCGTTACGATATGGGCAACAAGCTGGGCGTCATGATGGCGAACTGCGAGGTCGCGCTTACGCACCCGGAGATCGGCGAGGACTTCAAAAAGTACATCAAAGAACTGGTGAAAACGCTGTAAAAAAAACGCTGTAAGATCGCGGCGGCGCGCGAACCCGAAACCATGCTCTATAATATAATGTAATGCATGTTGCACAACTCGAAAATGTTAAAGCATTATTATTTTATAAAGATTTCAATAAAATGTTTTTTAAAGATTTCAATAAAAAGGCTTGAAATCAGGCAAAATTTATGATATAATCACGTTGCCTAGATGCTGGATCGGTGAGATTCCGCTCGAGCAATCTCACCCTGAAAGTAAACTTAAACAGGTAAATTTTATCAAGGGAGGAAAAAACATGCAGAAAATCATCGCAGCCATTCTGGCTCTGCTCATGTCCCTCTTTGGGTCGTTCTTCCCGGGCCTTATCCCCGATGACGGGGATCCCGGAATAACGCAGGGACAATGGCTCGCAGCTCTGGTGACAGAGTTCGGAATGGACGGAGACGCCGCGGCGGCCAGTGTCGACGCCTTGGCAAAGGTAGCAGCCGACTGGGGAATTATCAACGGTGCGGTTGACCTCAACGCAAAGGCCACGAACGCGTTCATCGCCAACACGCTGAAGAACACGATCGCGGACGATCTCTCCAGTCTCGGCCTCATCAACAACAACAAGAAAGCCACCCAGGCGAAAGCCGTTGCGTGGCTGACGGCGGCGAAGGACATTTGGGCCAACAGGAGCTTTTCGGATACTCCGAAAGCCGATGTCACCACCAACGCCGCGGGCGACCTTGAGAAGGTCGACTTTGAAGCGAGCTTCGCGCCTGACCTCACAAAGGCTCAGGTTCTCGGTCCCGACGGCGAGCTGATCCAGGAAGCTGCTGACGGCGCGGCTGTTGCCGAAGTGAACTTCGCGAAAGATCTCCTCGACAAGGGCATCGACCTTGCGAAAGGCGCCGCGAAGGACTTCCTCGCGAACCCGAAAATCAGCTTCAGCGTAAGCGGCATCAACATCAGCGCGGCTTACACTGACGGCCGCGTAGACATCGGCGTCGGCGGCAACGTTGCTGACGGAGTCAAGATCGAGAAGTACTATACGCTTTCCAACATCAATGTTGACGCGAAGTACAACGCGAACCTTGCTCTGCTCAAGATCAACGAAGCTTATGTCAAGATGGACTATGATCTCGTGGAAACAACGGTTATCACCGGCTCCTATGCCGCTTCCGTCGTTCCGGGAGCGCCGTCTGACAGCGCCGCTGATTTCCTGACGCAGGTCAAGCAGAGCCTCGGCAACCTCAAGCTCGTCAAGGGCGGCGGGATCAAGGTGAACATTTTCACTTTCACGTATCCCATTGGCCCGACAGGCATCATGTTTGAGATGAACGTTTCGCTTACCATTTCCGCAGTCGGCCGTATCGAGATCATCGTTTCGTCAAACGAGACGAAGGGCTACGAAATCATCAACAACAAGGGCCGGTACATTTCCGAGACCACTATTGTTGACAGGCTCTACAACATCTCCGGTGACTTCCAGGTCGTTCTCGGCCTTGATCTTGGCATCTCCGTATTCGGCATCAAGATCATCGACGTGGCGTTCCAGGGCGGAATCGGCGCTTATGTTCTGACGAAGATCTTCAACAAGGCGACAGGCGAGGCGGACGTCATTGACATCCCGCTTGACATCGCGGTTGAGGTATCCACCGGCCTTGACTCGCTTGCCAACCTGGCTTTCTGCGCTAACGTACAGCTGTACGGAATCCTGAGGATCTCGGTTGGCGAAAACAGTATCCTCGCGAGCATCGGCCTCAAGAAAGCCTGGACGATCTACGACAGGAGCAACGGCGTATTTGCCGAGCTTCATATCGAGAACACCGGCATTGTTGACTCCTGCACATACGCAGCGTAAACGGCCGCGCGTGTTAGCGAGCGACGCACCTAACTCAATTGCATAACTAATAAAGACGGCGGTCGGATTTTTGTCCGGCCGCTGTTTTTGTTGTAATAAAAATCCATCGGCGCAGTCGGCGGATTTTTATTTTGCATATTTTTACGGGCAAATGACAACAATAAACATAAATATTAAGCAAAGAGGTTTTGTCATGGATATTGTTATGGATCTGCTCAAAGCGTTTTTTGTCGGCGGACTGATCTGCCTGATTGGTCAAATACTGATTGACCTCACGAAGCTGACGCCCGGAAAGATACTCGTCGGCTTTGTCGTGCTGGGCGTGTTTTTGGGCGCTGTCGGCGCGTATGAGCCTATCGAAAAGTGGGCGGGAGCCGGCGCGACTGTTCCGCTCACGGGCTTTGGGTACGCTCTTGTCCGGGGGACGAAAGAGATCATAGACCGGGACGGGCTTCTGGGCGTGATCACGGGTCCGATGGCAGCAGGCGCGGCCGGAATCATGGCGGCGGTTCTCAGCGGGCTGCTCGTATCGTTCATCGCGAAGCCGAAAGAAAAACAATAGTCAACAACAAAAAGACGTATCTCATTTTAGTTTGAGATACGTCTTTAATAGATTTTTTGATTATTCAGCAGTCGGTTCTTCTGTGACAACCGATTCTTCTTCTACGACTTCCTCAGCGGGAACTTCGTCACAGCACTCCTCGCAGTCGCAGCACTCGCAGGGAACAAATTCCTCACAAGCGCACTCCTTACGCGCGGTGAACTTCTTGATCGCGAAATAAATCCCTGCCGCCGCGCCTGCTGCGGCAACGATTATAGCGATCACCTTGAGAGCTTTCTTCAGACAATTACACACACCCGTCAACCTCCTTATTTCTTTATTGTGAATTCTTAACTTAATACCGCGCCGTTTTGTGGCGGGTAAGAATTCATTAATTGTTGAGAAGCTTTGCGACGGCCGACTTTTTATGAGCGGCGTTATTCTTGTGGATAAGGCCTTTCGCGCAGGCCTGATCGATCTTCTTGATCGCGGCTTTGGCGACGGCTTCCTTGTCGGCAGCGTTCGTATCAGCGGCGAGACGAGCCTTTTTGATCGCGGTTTTCATCGCGGAATTCGTAGATTTATTGCGCAACGCTTTTGCCTTGTTCACTTTCACGCGTTTTTCGGCCGATTTTATATTGGGCATAACGGGACACCTCCTTCTTTCGGACTCTACAGGTAAGTAGTTTACCATAAAAAAACGAAAAAAGCAAGTAAAAGTTTAAAAAAATCTATGAAGTGTCAAAACTTACAGAAAAACTTGAAAAGGATGGACCATAATTATGAATTTTAGAACAGACCTTGCGCTGGAGCGCAGCGAGACGTTCGGCGGAAAGCTGCCCGAGGGGGTTAAGTGTGAGATCACAGAAAAGGACGGCGCGAAAACGACCGTCATCGAGGTTACGGACGAGCGCGGGGAGCAGGCCATCGGCAAGCCCATCGGAAAATATATCACGGTGGAGGTGCCGCCTTTCTCCCAATCCGCGCCGCTCTTTGACGATCGGATAGACGCCGTGACTGACGGCCTGAAAGCGCTCCTGCCCAAGGACGGCCCGGTGCTGGTCGCCGGACTCGGAAACGACGATATCACCCCGGACGCCCTGGGGCCGAAGTGTTCGTCGCTGATTCTGGCCACCCGCCATATCGACGGCGAGCTTGCGAAATCAGCGGGACTCGGCGAGCTGCGCCCCGTCGCGTGCCTGACGCCCGGGGTACTTGGCAAAACGGGCATCGAGACGGGGGAGATCATCGCGGGTGCGGTAAAAACGGTCAAGCCCTCTGTCGTGATCACGGTGGACGCCCTTGCCGCCCGACGGCTGTCGAGGCTCGGCTGTACAGTTCAGATGTCGGACACGGGCGTGACGCCCGGCTCAGGCGTAGGCAATTCGCGTATGGAAATAAGCAGTGCGTCGCTGGGCGTGCCTGTCGTCGCGATAGGCGTCCCGACCGTGGTGGACGCCGCGACATTGGCCAGCGACCTGGGTTACAGGGAAGGGGAGGGCGGCGAAGGGCACGGCTCCGCGCTGGAACCCGAGGGCGCACGGATGATGATCACGCCGCGCGAAATTGATCTGGTGATTGAACGGGCGGCGCGAATGATCGCGATGGCGATTAACAGCGCGCTTCAGCCGCATATTCCTATGGAGGATATTATTATGCTAGTTTCCTGATGTCGGTCCAGCAATTGTTATTGTATATTTTACCATTATCCCGCATACAATTATAAATAATATGAGTATAATAGATTTCGCGGAGTGGACAAGATATGAAAACAGAAAAGACATTAAAAAGCGGACGGAGCGCGGCCGAATCGCTGCTCGCGCTGATTTCTTTCGCGGCGGTCATGGGACTTATTGCGCTGCCGTCCGGCGCGCGGGAGAAAACCGCCCTGTTCAGCGCGTATGCCGCGTTTCCGCAGGGCGGATATGCACTGCTGAGGAGCTATATGGATGTTCTGGGAGAAATTGACGCAGAGGATGAGCGGCCGCCGGGACCGCCTGTAAGATCCGGCCTGAAAACGGCGGTAAGCGACGACATCACCGAGACTCCGCCGGACATCCTTGTGCTTATGGAGGAAGCGGAAAAGAAAGCTCCATCAGAGCGGAAGGACGGCGATATCACGGGAAAGACGTACGGCAGGACAAGCGCGACCTCCGTATTCGGGAACGTACTGGTGCGCAACATGACCTCGACCAAGTCGATGAACATAGAAAAGGTACTTAACGAGGATATGGGGCTCGTCATCAGGGACAAAACGAAGCCCGGTGTGCTCATTTTTCACACGCACACGACAGAGGGTTATGAGACCCTTGACCGCGGCTGGTACGCAAGCGACACAAGCTCGCGAAGCACCGATCCGAATAAAAACGTCGTGCGCGTCGGGCGGGAGATCGCGGCGCGGCTTGAGTTGGCCGGGTTCACGGTGATACACGACGAGACGATCCACGACCTTGTCTACTCCGGCTCGTATGACCGGTCGCGCCGGACGATTCAGAAATATCTGGACGAGTACCCGGAGCTTCAGGTTGTTTTGGACGTGCACCGCGATTCCATACAGGAAAATAACGGTACGAAAATCAAGCCGGTGGCGGAGATAAACGGCAAAAAGGCCGCGCAGATTATGCTTTTAACCGGCGCGGAGGAGGGGAGCGTCAAAGATTTCCCGAACTGGCAGTACAATCTGCGCTTTGCCCTCAGACTGCAAAAGGCCTGCGAGGACACGGCTCCCGGACTCATGCGGCCTGTATATTTCTGCCAACGCAAATACAACCTGGATATGACGAAATATTCGCTGTTGCTTGAGATGGGCAGCGAGGCGAACACCCTGGAGGAAGCAGCCTACGCGGGCAGGCTGATCGGGCGGGCGCTTGCGCAGCTGCTGGAGGAATGTGTTACATAATTATAGAGAGGACTGCTATATGTGAAATTTTCCTGTCATAAAATCGGACATGCCTACTTCCTCGCCGTTTTCCTGTGCCTGTGCCTGACCGCCGCGGCCTGCGGCTTTGTCATTGCGGACGACAACACCCGCGCCGTACAAAGCGGGTATGCCGACGCCGTCGTCGCGGCCGCGCAGAGGGACAAAAGCATTACGGTAAGCGTTGACGAGAGCGAGTTCTGCCTGCGTCTCCCGGAAAATTTCAGCGCCATCGCGGAGCTTTTGCCGTGTCCTGCGGGCAATTTGTTCAGCATATATGCCGAAATAAGAAATATCATCTTGACAGGCGCAAAAACACAGTGATTTAACCGGCGATTTACTTGTACATCTTATACAAAATCAATATATGTACAATGTGAGAATTCACCAAATCGGTTCATAAAGCCATAAAAAGTTAAAAAAACTATTGCTAAATATATTGTAATGGTATACAATAATTGTTGAACATCAGATAGTAGGTCTGTCTCGTTGTTTTAATCTTTTCCATGGCATATATTTTTAAGGAGGGTTTTTATGAAAAAAATTCTTGCAGTCTTGCTGGCGGTTTTGGTTGCGTTGAGCGTTTGTGCCGTCTATGCTGCGGCGGATGACGATGAGCCAAAGGCATACACGTCCGCCAGTTTGCTGGCGACCGGGGCGAAAATTTCGGCGACCGTTGCCCTACGTCCGGGCTTTCCTGTGGTTTTTCAGCCGGGGGATACGGTGACTTGGCCTAATTACACGGGCACAGCCACTAACCAGCCTTGCCTGAGAATCGTTCTTTTTCCGGATGCCTTGAAATTGGAGACGAGCTTTAACACCAGAAGCAATCAGGAATGGATCGCTTATGTAAACGGTTTGGGAACCGTAACGAAATTTGCGGAAAGCCAGAATAAGTACAAGAGCTTTTCCTACAACCTTACGAGAGAAGCGGGGACGGGATCGACGGCGATAGAAAGAACTTTCACGTTTCCCGAGATAGGCGACGTTTTGGAGGCTTGTGACGTTGCGTTCAACAAGCTGGGGGATTTTCCGATCGACTTTGAGCTGACCAACGATGACGGCACGAAAGCTGAGTTCCTCGGTTGGGTCCTGTATCAGATCGTCGACCACACCGCTACCGCGACGTCATCCAGCAGCAGCAACGCCAGCATATCAATCGTGGCCTATGCCAACTGGGACAGAACGCTCGACGAACCCAGCACAGGTGGTGGCGGCGAAGATACTACGAAGCCTGAGTTGACCCCGATCATGTCCCTCAGGGATCGTATCTACAAGCTTTTCAACGGCGGCGGTGAGGCCACCGGCGAGTGGACGGACTACCTGACCTTTGTTCCGAATATTTTTGGTTTGCTGCTTCTTGTTTTGGATCTGCTCACTTCAGATTTCATGAGCCTGACAGAGGTGAATCTTTCCGATTTGCTCGGGATTGATTTTGCCATACCCGGGTTCAGAAAGATGTTATACGATTTATTCAAAATTCCGTATTAAACAAATCATGTTAGGAGGATGAAAGTATGACCAAGAAAATCATTTCAGCCTTTTTCGCCGCCCTGATGGTTTTTTCTTTCTTTACAGTCGCGGTTCAAGCCGAAGATACAGTAGAGACAGCGGATGCTATCAAAATCAGCGATTTAAAGGCAGCCTATGAAGCGGGCGAACAGACCGTATTGCAGCCCGGTGACATCATCGAGGTTGACAATGACGACAGCGGCATCCTGTTTTTTGAATACGCCCTTCCCGCGAAAGCCGATAAAGCCGAAACTTTCAGCCCCGGCGAGTATACGTACTTTAGGGATACGAACCAGCAGACCGGCTACGTTGTGAAAGAAATCGGCGTGGGAAGAACCACGACAAGCAACAAGTCGGGATCAACGAATGTGCTGATCGACTTCGCCAACAAAAAAGAATATGATTTCGAGGGATGGACGGTCGTTTTCGTCTACTCGGAAAGCAATTACAACGAGATCAGGGTCATCCCCACATGGCAGATTCCCGTGCTTGACGGCTGGGCGGGATTCATGGAGATGTTCAGGGATTACATGAAGATGATCATTGACTTTTTCAACGACTATCTCAACGGCATGTTCGCGTGGCTCAAAGATTGGGGCATGCAGTAAAGTAATTTATTAGAGAGGAACGGCTTAACATGAAAAAAACAATCGCTATTTTGCTGGCTGTTATATCTGTGTTCGGGTGCCTTACCGTATTTGCCTTTGCCGAGGAAACTGACACAGCGGTCGTCCCGCAGGTCGGCGACGTTTTGGCGGTCGGCGCGAAGATCAAATCAGGTTTGGACGCGAATAAATGCGACGTTATATACACCATAAACAGTGACGACGCCGGAACTGTCACAAGTGCCCTTGGCAGCAAGGTTATGGGTGCGCTGAAAAATCCGACCGAGTTCTTCGACGAGGTATTTAACTTCCAGTTTTCAGAGGAGAACGGCGGAAGAGACGGTGTCTACGACTTGTTGGGCATTGGCGGCTCGGTGATGAAAATTCTTACCGAAAAGGGCTATCTCTCCGCAACGGAGATCGGCCAGCAGCTCAACTTGGATATTGCGGCGATTAACATCGACTATGTGTATAATGAGACGACATATTATAGCTACTATTCCCTTTCCGGTTGGAAAGTCATCGAGGTCAATGATTCGGAATACACTTTCGCCGTAAAGCTTGAGGCGCAGTGGACCGCGCGTGAACAGACAGGGACCGAAGAAATTGTTGAAGCGATTTACGCACAGGTCATGGCTGTGTGGAATACAATCCTCGATATACTTGGCAACGGCCTGATGAGGCTCGTGCCGCAGCTTATCAAGGGATGGGCAGACGTTCTCCGCGGCCTTTTCGCCGGCGCATAATAACACACTGTAACGAACCAACGAAAGGAATGATTACGATATGTCAAAAAAATTTCTGGCGGTTATTTTAGCGCTTGTGACGCTGCTCTCCGTCTGCACCGTATTCGCTTTCGCCGAATATGCGGACGATCCCGTAACCTATACATACTGGCAGCCTGACGCTGATTTCCACACGTTCAAGACGATGGCGGCTGGTAACGCCCAAGCGACGCTTCTGCGTCCCGGCGACAAGATTTATGTCAGGTATTCCTCTCTCCCAAACGGCAACAATCTGGTGGTCAGATATTTAGCTGACGCCGACAATAACGTCGTGGGCAACTGGCAGGTGGCCAATAAAGATATGCTCGCGTTCAGCATGGCTGGCGCCAACACGACCAATTTAACGGATACCGTTACCGCAGCGAATTTTCGGAATCCCGCGTTGTATGATCCGATTTTCACTTATACGGTGAAAGATCTCGGCGATACGCTCAGCACAAACTACAAGATAGACTTTACCATAGCCTATCCTGATGACAATGCTTTCCTTGGCTGGGTTGTCAAAAGCGGTACGGGCACATCCGCTCTTACCCTTGAGCTTTGCGCCGTGTGGGATAAGCAGAAAATACCGGAAAACCTCGGCGGGGGCGACAAGGATGTGGAAGATATCCTTGATATCAAGACGACGCTGTTCGGCAGGATTATGGCGCCTTTCATGGCGGTGTGGAAATCATGGCAAAACGGCGTTAACAATATCCTTCAGAGTATTGTTGACGTACAGTTGGGCAACGACCCGTCTGAGCCGCAGGATATTGGCACGTGGCAGGCGTTCACCGCGTCTGTAAGCCGCACGCTTGACATTATTTTCAACTGGCTGGATACGTGGGCTAATCCTCTCGTTAAGCTTTTCCAGAGTAACGATTCCCCAGCGGAGGAGCCGGCTCCGGAGCCGGTCACGGAACAACCGGAGACCCCTTAACCGAGCGTGTGATACGCAAGCTGATAGTTTTTCTCAAAGCCGTGGTAAATACCGCGGCTTTTTTGCGAATTTAACATTTGACAAATCTCTCGTGATAGGATATAATAGTTCTGATTTTATATAAACAAGGATGGATTATAAGTATGGCAGAGCTTGAGAAAAACATGTTTGTCGAGGCAGAGCATGAAGTCATGCGCTTTTGGGATGAAAACGATTGCTTTGGTAAACGGAGAGAAAAAAGTAAAGGCAGGGAAATGTTCCGCTTTTTGGACGGACCGATTACCGCAAACAGTCCAATGGGGATCCATCACGCGTGGGGACGCAGCCTGAAAGATGTTTTTATTCGATATAAATTCATGCGGGGCTTTGATTGCCGCTGTCAAAATGGGTTCGACGCGCAGGGACTTTGGGTTGAGGTCGAGGTGGAAAAGGAGCTTGGCTTTCAGTCGAAACGCGACATTGAAAATTACGGCATGGATAAGTTCACGCGTGATTGTGTCGAACGCGTAAAGAAGTTTTCCGGGATCATTAGGGATCAGTCCAAGCGCTTGGGTCAATGGATGGACTGGGATAACTCCTATTATACCCATACTGACCAAAACATACAAGGAATTTGGGCGTTTTTGAAAAAATGCGCTGAAAACGGCTGGCTTCGTCAGGAGCACAAGCCCATGCCTTGGTGTCCCCGTTGCGGAACCTCGCTCTCCGAGCATGAGATGACCGGCTCGTATAAGCTGATGACCCACAATTCGGTGTTCTTCAAGCTGCCGCTCACGGGTACGGGCAAGAAAATTCTTGTCTGGACGACTACGCCGTGGACGCTTTCCTCAAATGTCGCCTTGGCCGTCAACCCGGAAATTGATTACGCCGAGGTCAAAATCAAGGGCGACAGCGAGTCTCTTATTTTGGCCAAAAACGCCATAAAGCATCTTGGCGGCGAAAAGGAGGAGGTCCTGCGGGTTTTCAAGGGCAGCGAGCTTGTGGGCCTGGAATACGAGACCTGCTTCCCGGAATTTGACACCCAGAACGGTGTCGATCACCGCGTTGTTGCCTGGGAAGATGTAGACGCCGCAGAAGGAACTGGCGTTGTGCACATTGCGCCGGGCTGCGGCCTTGAGGACTTTGAGCTTGGCCTTCGGTACGGGCTGCCGCAGGTAATGCCTGTAGATGATGCCGGAATTTTTCTGAGCGGCTTTGGCTTTATGTCCGGCAAGGACAGCCACACCATCGCCGATGAGGTTTTCGGCGAGCTTGAGCGGCGCGGAAAGCTTCTGAAAACCGAGCCGCATGAGCACAGCTATCCCGTGTGTTGGCGGTGCAAGTCCGAGGTCATTTTCAGGCTTGTTCCGGCGTGGTTCATCGTGACGGGGGAGCTTAAGCCGCGCCTCATCCGCGCCGCCGAAAGCGTTAAATGGGAGCCTGAGTCCAACGGCAAGCGTATGCTCGACTGGCTGAACAACATGGGCGATTGGAATATTTCCCGAAAAAGGTATTATGGACTTCCGTTACCGTTTTATGTATGTGACTGCGGCGAGATAACGGTGATAGGCTCCAAGGCGGAGTTGCGTGACTTGGCCGTTGACCCCGATTCCGTGGACGCTTTGCCTGAGCTGCATCGTCCGTGGATCGACGATATCAGGATCGAATGTCCAAAATGCGGAAAATCTGTGGAGAGGATCCCTGAAACAGGCGATGTGTGGCTGGATGCCGGTATCGTTCCTTTCTCGACGTTGGGATATTTTGAAGATAAAGAAGAATGGCGCAAAAAATTTCCCGCCGAATGGATCATAGAAATGCGTGAGCAGGTTCGCCTGTGGTTCTACTCGATGTTGTTCATGAGCGTTGTGCTGGAGGATTGCGCTCCTTATGAGAGGGTGCTTTCCCATAATTCTGTCGTACAGGAGGACGGTTCCAAGTTTTCCAAGACCGGGTTCATGATAAAATTTGACGATGCGGCGGAAAAAATCGGATCAGACACCATACGCTATCTGTTCGTGGGTGCGCCGATGGCCAGCGACGTGCGTTTCGGATTTGAATTGGGTGACGAGGCGCGCCGCAAGTTGCTCTCTTTTTGGAACATCTACACTTTTTTTGAAACTTACGCATCTATTGACAAGCCGGTGTTTGAGGGCTTCACTCCCGATAAAGCGCTGTTCACCCCGACGGATCGTTGGCTTCTGCTGCGGACCGACGAGTTCATCCGGCGGGCGTCCGCCGTTATGGATGACTACAAGGCGTACCTCCTGATCCGGGACTTTGAGGTTTTTGTGGAAGATATGTCAAACTGGTATATTCGCACCAATCGTCGCCGCTTTTGGAAAGCAGAGGATGAGGCGGATAAGCTGACTGCTTACTACACGCTGTTCTATGCGTTAAGCGCGTGTGTAAAGATCATGGCGCCGATTATCCCGTTCATGACAGAGACGATATGGCAGAAGCTGGTGAGAAAGGTCATGCCGTCCGCGCCGATATCCGTTCATCTGGCAGACTGGCCCGAAGCCAAGTCTCTGTTTGAGGACGACGGCATTGTCGCGAGCACGCGGATTGCCAGAGACGTGATAGCGACGGCGATGCGCCTGCGCAACGAGCGGCAGATCAAGGTGCGTCAGCCGCTTGCGAAGCTGTATGTCTGTGTCGGCGCGAGTGACGCGGATATGGTAAAAGTGTTTGAAAAGAATATTTTAGATGAATTAAACGTCCGTGAGATCGAGTATATTGAGGATTTCAGCCTACTTGAGGACAGCTATTTGCTGGTGAATTTCAAGGCCGCCGGCGCGGTGCTGAAGCAGGACGTCAACCGCTTCAAGGCCGCCCTTGAGGAGATGGCGCCTGAGGAGGCGCGCGCCCTTGCCGCCGCCTTTGACCGGGGCGAAAAGCTCTGTGTAAGCGGCTTCGACGGTGAATTTGACCGTGAGCTTTTCGTGAGGCAGAGCAGGACGAGGGACGGCATCGTCAGCGCGAAAGGCGCGGGCGAAATGACGGTGGCACTCGATATTGTTCTGAACGACGAGCTGATCAAGGACGGCTTGCTTCGCGACATCATCCGTCAGTGTCAGCTGCTGCGCAAGGAGGCGGGGTACTCCGTTGAGCAGCGCATCCGCGCGTCAATCTGCACCGAAAGCGGGTTGATCACGCAAGCCCTGAATGAAAAGCGCGATCACGTCGTTGCGGAGCTGCTGGCGAACTCCCTGACGATAAATGGGGAAATCGAGGCCGACCTGACAAGGGAGATCGAGGAGGGTGATGAAAAAGTGATCATCGCTGTGGGCAAATAATAGGGGATTCAGCTATATATTGTGGTATGCGTTTCTGTGTATACTGCTTAACGACATAAAATCGCCAAGAAATCAAGCAAAACTTTTGATTTATGGGTTTTGTGCAGATTGATTGGTTACGATTTTAAGGAGTTAAGGAGTATTGTATAGGGACGCATACCTTTTTTTGTTCGTGAATCGTTTCGATTTTTATACAGAGTAAGCAAAAATGTATGAAATATCCTAAGATTTTCTATGCAAGGCTACAAATCGTTACAAAAGGATTACAAAAGGGTTACAAAATGAAAAAAATATGATATAATAATAACAAACATCTTAATTAAATCTTAATCAATTTTTAATCTTTTGCGAAGGATGAAGCATGTGAACATCGTCAGGGATGAGTTTTTCTATCCGTCGACCACGGGCGTAAGTGACGTTTTTGTACGTTCCTGGATGCCAGATGACCTATCGAAAGTCAAGGCCGTTTTTCAGATCGCACACGGTATGGCAGAGCACGGCGAGCGTTACGAGGATTTTGGCCGCTTTTTGGCGGAACAGGGTTACGCGGTTTTTGTGAATGACCATGTCGGGCACGGGCGATCCGTAAGTAGCAACGACGACTTAGGTTACTTTGGTGAAAACGACGGCTGGCTGGGCTTCGTCAATGACGCGAAGCTCCTCACCGACAGGGCGAGGGAAGTCTGCCCTGGCCGTCCCGTAATTTTTTACGGGCACAGCATGGGTTCTTTCGTAGCGAGGAAGTATGCCCAGAAGTTTGGCGGCGACCTGGCCGGCGCGATTTTCTGCGGCACAAGCGGCACGAATCCCGCTGCGGGCGCGGGCATCAAGCTGGCGTCGGCGGTCGCAAAGATGAGGGGGAGCCGTTACCGTAGCGCGTTTATTGATAGGATCGCTTTCGGGAGCTACAACAAAAAGTGCGGCCATCCGCGCACGCGGTTTGACTGGTTGAGCAGGGATGACAGCGTGGTTGACGCGTATGTCGCCGACGAGCTGTGCGGATATCTGTTCACGGCCGTGGGATACCGCGACATGTTCACACTGCTGAACAACGTGTCCCAGAAAAGCTGGTACGAGAATGTGCCCTACGCGCTGCCGATTATGCTCACGGCGGGCAAGATGGACCCGGTCGGCAATTACGGCGCCGGAGTGCGGCAGGTGGCCCGGGACCTGAAAGCGACAGGTCATTCCAATCTGACGCTGCGGCTGTACGATGACGCAAGGCACGAGGTTCTCAACGAGCTGAATCGCGATGAAGTTTATGAGGATATACTTACATGGTGTGACGAGTTAATACAAAAATAGATACAACTCACGAAAAGGGAGATTTTTCACAAATGAAAACCTTAATGGTTTACTATTCAAATATTCCTGTGGTAACAGAGCTTTGTGAGTCCGCTCAGAGGCGCGGCAGCGTGGACGTTGTGAGAATTTGTGACAAATACGAAAAAAGCGGGCTATTGAACGCGGCCGCTACAGTATGCAAGGCATACCAAGGCAAGGCTGTCCGCGTTGAGTCGCTGAACGTTGATTTTTCCGCCTACGACTGCGTTATCGTGGCGGTGCCCATGCTGGCGGGGCAGGTTCATCCGGCGGTGAACGGCTTTCTTCACAAGACGAGTCTGCGCGGCATGGAGGTTTACGGACTAACGCTGAACTCCGGCAAGCAGAGCGCGAAAGCGAACGACGTCCTGCGCAAGAGGATACGCTTGGCCGGCGGGCATTGCAGGAGCGTGGTTTCCGTGTCGGTGAAGGATTTGAAAAATGCCGAGCGGGATATTTTGGCGGAGACGCGGCTTGGCGGGGAGTTGAGTTTGAATCCGGCGTAAAGCGAAAAATGACGCCCTTGAGGGAATTGTTCCTCAAGGGCGTTTTTGGTTTTATATTGCTTAGTAGGCTTTCAGCTTTTCGCGGATTATCGCGATGCTTTCATCGGACAGGCGCTCCGCTTCGCTCTCAAATCTAAAAACGCAATTTTCATATACCACAACTGTAGTGAATCCGGAGTATTTTTCGCAGACATATACTTTCTTCGCGCCCCAAGCCGGTTGATCTGAGGGAATGAGATTATCGGTTTGCCAATCGCTTTTGATGTGCGCCATCACGAATAACGGGCGGCCTTTGCTGTAAATCCAGTACCTGACGGAGTTTGCGACCGGATTTTCCGGGTCGAATTCTTTCATTAAAAATACGCCGTATTCTTCTCCGTCCATGAACAACGAGCGGATTAACTTATAGCGCGTCGCGCCTTTGGTTTCGCCTAACCCGAAGTCCTCTGCCCAAAGCGGCAAAACATCTTCCCCGCCCTCAAACAATTCGCTGTCTGTGTACATCTTATAGACTTCACGCGTGAGAGTATCTATGTACGATGTCGAACCGCCGTCTATAAGATATACAGCGACAGTTACAGGCAAGCAAAGCATCAGAATCAAAAATATAAAGGTAACAGCTTGGTGCTTTGCGCGGCTGATTTTTTTCTCTGCCGCGACATACCGCACGATAGAAAACAACGCCGCAACAAATAACCCGAAACCGACCGCAAGCGAAAAGAGATAATAGCCGCTGAAGAGGGAATAAACCAACAGCCCTGCCGCAACAGCAATAAAAATACATGTTGCGTACATATTGACAAGCGAAACGCGCTTGATTGTTTTCAGGTTGCCGTACTCTGCCGGCTGTCCGCTTTCCACCCTAAGCTTTTGCCGCGAACACCATCGCTTGAACCTTATGTAAGACACAAAACGATAGCAGACGGTGAACAAGACGAAAACGGATGAAATAAACACGATATCCGTCGAGATTGACGGATCGGATATCATCAAGAATGACCAGGACAAAACAACCACAATTTGAGCAAAAAATGAAACCCATACCCCTTTGTACTGCGGTTTAACGGCTTGCCGAACCATCTCAAGCCGTTCGCTTTTATCCCGCGCCACCGGCTCCGCCAGCCCGTCCGCCGTTACAAACACATTCACGCCCGCGCCCATGCAAACATACTCCCACCCGGAAGCGACCCATCTGTCAATAACCTCCTGCGCTTCGAGTGTCGGAATCGTGTCATAAAGCGACAGCCTTGTAAACGGCTCAACCGCGTAGGTCAGCGCCTGCGGCTCGATTTTGTCGAAGTAGAAAAAAGTGTTTATCTTACTAAGTCGCCAGCCCTTGAGCGCCATCTCCTCAAGATATTCCCTGAGCGCGCCAAGCTCGTTGGGCTGAAATGAAATGAATTTGCGCAATTAGCACACATCCTTTACGATATAGTCAGCCCCCTACATGAAACAGCGCAGAACCTAACCGCCCCCACATCTAGAATCTAGCATCTAGTAAGCTTTCCCCCAGTAAACCAAATGAGCCGCCGCCTTGCCGCAGCAAACGCACGCCCCGCCCGCGCTCTCCTGCCCAAGCGGCATGCACCGCGAGCCGACGCCCGTCCGCTCCTTGACCGTATCCTCGCATTCCTCGCTACCGCACCACATGGCCTTGACGAAGCCGTCGCCGTTTTTATCGAGCGCGGCCGTGATCTCGTCCATTGTCTGGCAAGCATAGGTGCGTTTGCTCATATTTTCCTTGGCCGCTTTGTAAATCGACGCGCCAAGCTCCGCGAGCAGCTTTTCGGCCGCAGCTTCAAGCTCCGAAAGCGGCGCAAACGTCTTTTCACGGGTGTCACGGCGTACCAGGACACACTGATCCTTCTCGATGTCCTTCGGGCCGATTTCGAGCCGCAGGGGAACGCCCTTCATCTCGTATTCCGCGAACTTCCAGCCCGGGGAATTATCCGAATCGTCGAGCTTGACGCGGAAGGATTTCCCGAGCCGCTCCTTTAGCTCCCGCGCCTTTTCGAGCACGCCCGGCTTGTGCTGCGCAATGGGCAGTATGGCGATCTGTATCGGCGCTATGGCAGGCGGGAGAACCAACCCGTTGTTGTCGCCATGGGACATGATAACCGCGCCGATGAGCCGTGTAGAGACGCCCCAGGACGTCTGATGGACGTAGGTGAGCTTATTGTTTTTATCGGTATACTGGATGTTAAACGCCTTGGCGAAGCCGTCGCCGAAGTAGTGGGAGGTCCCGGCCTGGAGCGCCTTGCCGTCATGCATCATCGCCTCAACCGCGTAGGTCGAGACCGCGCCCGCGAACTTGTCGCTCTCCGTCTTTTTGCCCTTTACGACGGGCATACACAGGTCCTGCTCACAGAAGTCGGCGTATACGCCCAGCATACGCTCCGTCTCCTCCACGGCCTCCTGTGCGGTGGCGTGGGCCGTGTGACCCTCCTGCCACAGGAATTCACGGGTGCGTAAAAACGGGCGCGTCGTCTTCTCCCAGCGCACGACGGAGCACCACTGGTTGTAGAGCTTGGGCAGGTCGCGGTGTGAGTGGACTGTGGCGGCGTAATGCTCGCAAAACAGCGTCTCCGACGTGGGACGCACGCACAGCCGTTCCTGCAACGGTTCACTGCCGCCGTGCGTCACCCAGGCGACCTCGGGCGCGAAGCCCTTGACGTGATCCTTTTCCTTTTGTAGCAGGCTTTCCGGGATGAACATCGGCATGTAGACGTTCTCATGCCCCGTAGCCTTGAAGCGCGCGTCAAGCAGCCGCTGGATATTTTCCCAGATCGCGTAACCGTAGGGGCGTATGACCATACAGCCCTTTACGCTGGAATAGTCGGCAAGATCCGCCTTTTTTACGATGTCCGTGTACCATTTCGCGAAATCCTCCTCCATAGAGGTGATTTCCTCGACCATCTTTTTTTGCTCGTCCAAAGCGATAAACCCCTTTCTCAATCCCTGAATTAGTTGTCCTCAATAAAACGCACGATGTCCCCGACTGTTTTGATGTTCTTGATCTCATCGTCGGGCACCTCCAAATCGAACTCGTCCTCGATGGACATGGCCAGGTCGATGACGTCCAGACTGTCGGCCCCGAGGTCACCGATAATACTGGAATCCATTTTTACCATTTTTTCCTGAAGCTCAAACTGTTCGCAGATGATCTCTTTTACCTTTTCAAAAACCATTGACATGACGGTGGTCCCCTTTTTTATATTTTTGTGGTTTGAATAACTAATATGAATATATTCACTTTTTCGCGTTTTGTCAAGTGAGATTGCCTATTTTTGCGGATAATTTAATAAAATCTTAACAAAAACCCCTTGGTCTGTTTTTACGCTTCATTGTATATTTCAAAACTATTCTGTATATATACAAAGTCAAAGAAACGGCTAACATGTGGAAAACTCTGTGGAAAGTGTTGATAACCCCTTGTATTTTTTCAGTTTTCGCGGTGTTTGACGTAAAGATTTTTGCTTTACCTACCTTTTAAGATGCCGATTTGACACGAAACAGAAAAGAAATATGCATAGAATTTCAAAAGTATACATAAAAATAAAATTACTCTATTTATTATCCCGCATTTTTTAAGTTTCACTTGACGGATGGGCGTGATATGATGTATAATAAAGATGGTTTTATACAGCGGTTCCGCTTGGCTAATTGCTGTTAAAGGAGTGACGATGATGATTAAAATTCGCATAAACAAACAAACGGCTATAAAAATTTTCGCGGTGGCCGCCGCATTCGCTACGCTGACGGCTGTCATTCGGTTTACGGCGTTCGGTAACCGATATGCTGTGTCCGATTCCGATTATCTGTTTACCGTAAACGGCAGCGAGGCGACGATTACCGGCTGTAACGCGGAGCTGTCCGGCGCGGTGATGCTTCCGGCGTCGTTGCAGGGGTATACGGTCACGGCCATCGGCGACGGCGCTTTCAAGGGCTTCGACGAGGTGACGTGCTTTTTCCTGCCCGCGTCTGTGACGAGCATCGGCAGCTACGCCTTTGAGGGCTGTACCTCGCTGCTCAACGCCTCTTTCCCCGGCGCGCTGACGAAAATCTCCGAGGGCGCCTACTGGGGCTGTTCGTCGCTTGTCAGCGTGACTATTCCTGAAAACGTCGTGTCAATCGGTTCCTGCGCGTTTTACGGCTGCGGCTCGCTTGAAAGCGTGATCGTCTTGGGCAGATCCACAAAGGCGGCGGGGATATTCAACGTCCAGCTTGACGTGGGCGAGGTGCTGGCGATGGGCTTCGGCGTGTTCAAGGATCCGAGGGACAATTCGCTCCCAACCGTTTATTGCTACGATGGTTCACAGGCCATGTATGATCTGCTCAAGTGCCAGTTTTCCCGATATGCGCTTTTGGACGGCTGCACGTTAACCTCGTATACGGTCAACTACGTAGACGGCCTTGGCTCGCCGCTTTATCCGAGCAAAACATTCCCCATTCAGCCGGCGGGAATTAACATTCTGGAGGTTGCCGCGCGGATCGACGGTTATACGGTATCAAGCAGCGATCCCACGGGAAAGCTTCTTGTGCAGAACAGCGCCGCCAATACGGTCAATTTTATCTATGAGGAATATGCCGAGAGCACTACGGACGTGACCGAGCCGACTACAGTTCAGCCGGGCGGCGTCAGCTTGATCCCGATGGCAAGCTCGACGACGGTCATTGATTATGGGAAGAAGTTTATATACGGACTCAAGCTGGTGGTGACGGAGTCCGATCTTCGGAACATTTTCCTCGACGTTGACGGCGACGGATATTTTGTCGTACAGCCGGGTACGCTGGGAACGGGCGCGAAGGTCACGCTTTACAGTAATTATGATCCGAATTTTGAAGAGGTGTATAAGCTTGTCATCTTCGGCGACGTGACCGGTGACGGCTTGGTTACCGCCAGCGACGTTTCGGAGATAAAGAGGTTCATAGCAGATAACGAGAGCGTGCCTAATCTTGACAATCGCAGTTCCCCGTTCTTCTTCGCAGCCGATTTGTATCAGAATGGGGTAGTCAATCAAAGCGTGGCCAGTATCGTCAATCAGATCGCATTAGGGGCGAGAGGTATAGATCAGCGGACAGGGCTGCTGATTTAGAAATTGATACAGGCAAAACCGCACCCGACTTTCTTTAGCCGGGTGCGGTTAACTTATGTTGTCTTCTACAGAGACTCTGTCGCCGCCTTGCTCATCGCCAGCAGTTTTTCCGGCGCGACGTTCTCGAGCAGCGCTTCGTGGCTCGGCGAGCAAATATAATACCTGCCGAAGATGCCGCGCAGGCGTTTGACCTCGTTTTCGACGTCCGTGGCCGTCCCAAAGGGCAGAATTTCCTGGGTGTCCACGCCGCCTAAGAAAACGATGTCGCCGCCGTAGCTTTTTTGCAGGTGTTCCGCGTCCATGCCCTTGGCTCTTGCCTGGATCGGGTGCAGGACGTCCACGCCCATTTCGATGAGGTCGGGGATGATTTTGTCGACAGATCCGCAGGAATGCAACGCGACTTTCTTTTGGTACCCTTTTGCCATATCAATGATCTGCCGGTAAAACGGGAAGATGAATTCGCGGAACATGTCGGGGCTGATCATGCAGTCAAGCTGGCTGCCCATGTCGTTTCCGAAGAAAAATACGTCAACCAGATGGCCGTATTTGTCAAAGAAGCGGCTGTTGAGCGCGAGGTAGAAATCGGTCATGCGCTTCATGACGGCCTTGACCACGTCGGGATGGGTATACATCTTGACAAAGCAGTTTTCCATGCCGAAGAAGTCCGTCAGCGTGTGCCAGATATGGGTCCAGGAGCCGGAAAAAAGCGCGGTGCCCTGATCCTGGACGGCGCTGTATTTGCGCTCAAAGCTGTCGAAGTGAACGTACTTCATATCGGGCCAGAAAGGGAAGCTCTCGATCTCCTCGACCGTTTCCGCGCCGGCAAAGACGCCGTCCTGATTCAGCGAGACGCGCGGCTTTCCGGCGTGGCAGTCCCACATGGGGCGGCCGGAGGGGTCACTGTAATCTCCGGCCATGATCCACGACATGTCGTCGCCCATGTACGCGCAGAGGGCTTCATAGGACGGGAGGCCGAAGTGTGCGAGGTATATTTGCAGCGCGTTTTTCTCCGGGTTGCCGATCCAGTAGGCCGAGCGGTCTACCTCCTGACGGCTGAGGATACGGGTGATGCGTTCTTTTCCTGTCATGCGGCTGACCTTCCTTTTATGCGATTTTGGAATGATATTTTACGATGTTATTAGACCTGTCCTGAAACTGGGCGCGAGCGAAAAAAGACCGTTTTCCCGCCGCGATCCGGTTTTAGGACAGGTCTATTACTTCAAAAACAAATTCACAATGATTTTTTCCGTGAGAGCTGATCGCGGTGGACACAATATCTTTCAATCGAAGTTTAACGCCAAGCGCGTGCTGGAGGGTGTGCCGGACATGACCGCCGCAGCATCCGCAATATGTGCTTGAAACACAAACGGGAGGCGGCAGTTTTTGGATCACTGAGCACACGCATTGCCCGTCCCAATAAACAGACAGCGTTCCATCGGGATTCAGATGGCATGGCGGCCTGTGCGGCGTGTTCAATTCGTCAAACAGCTTGATTTTATCGTCAATCGTTTTATCCGCGTATTTTCGTCCGAATTCTTTGAATGGCGCGGTAACCTTGTCGGTTTTACAGCACCCTAATTGTTCCATAATAGAAAGGCGCTGCTCCTTTGTCAGCAATTCATCCATTTTATCTATCGCGGCGATAAGCGGATAAGGGTTACTGCTGCTTTGATTAGCGTCCAAATCCATTTGCGCCATAATTTCCGGCGAGATTTTTTGTTTTTGCATGACTTTTTTCAGTTGCTTTAAGCTTGGCATGATAGCGCCCCCCGTTCACATATAGATTTTCCGCGCACAACTACACCGCTTGAAATACTCCCTAACTCCTTAAAATCATAGCAAAAAAATTTCGCAAAACCCATATGTTAAAGCTTTTGCTGATTTTATAGTCGTTAGGGTGTATACAAGCAGTGTGGCTGCGTTATTCAAACATGCTACGACGCCAGCAGCTGAAGCGCGACCTCGGCGGCCGACGCCGCGTCCTGCGTATAAGCGTCCGCGCCGATCTCGTCGGCAAAGCTTTGCGTGACGGGCGCGCCGCCTACCATAACTTTGACGCTTTCGCGAATTCCGGCGGCCTTGAGAGCTTCGATGATATCTTTCTGCGACATCATTGTGGTGGTCAGCAGTGCGGACAGGCAGACGATCTGTGCGCCGGACTCCTTGACCGCCGCGACGATCTGCTCGCCGTCCACGTCGACGCCGAGATCGACGCACTCGATGCCCACGCCCTCGAACATCATCTTGACGAGGTTCTTGCCGATGTCGTGCAGATCGCCCTTGACGGTGCAGATGACGGCCTTGCCCACCGGCTTTACGCCGGCCTGGGTCAGCGCGGGACGAAGCACCTCGAGTCCGGCGGTCATGGCCCTAGCGGCGATGAGAACCTCGGGCACGTACACCTCGTTGTTCTTGAACTTTTGCCCGACGGTCATCATGGCGCTGATCATGCCGTCGTTGAGGATGTCCTTGGGGGCGATGCCGTCACTGAGAGCCTGCTCCACAAGCTCCTTGACCTGCTTTGCGCGGCCTTTTTGCAGAAGATCGGAAATTTCGGTGAGAATTGACATTGATTTTTCCTCCATTTATATTAGAAATTTATGTAACCCTTTTCGCGGCTGTCTTGTATCACGTAGTCGACGAACTCCCACAGCGCGGGAAGCGCGGTTTTGACGGGCGACATGCGCTCATATATCTGCTGTGACGAAACGTTGTGCTTGACCCAAGTGTGGCCGTCGGTCAAGTAGTTGTTGAGGAAAGGCTGGAAGCGATCGACGGCGGCGGCGTAGAGAGAGTCAGGGGTGTCCATGCGGTCAAACTCCTCCCACAAAGCGCGGTACTCGACGGCCTGCTCCGTTGGCAACAGGGCGAAGAGCCTGTTCGCCGCCTCGCTTTCCCGTTCGTCCTTGCTCTCGTTGCCCTTGACGTCGTAAGCGAAGGTGTCGCCGGCGTAAATCTCAATCAAATCATGGACGAGAGCCATTCTGATTACGCGGTCCAAGTCGATGCCGCCGAATCCCGCATACTCGAACAGCGTCATGGCCATCAAGGCGAAGTGCCATGAATGCTCGGCGTCGGTTTCCTCGCGGGATTTGTCGGCCAAAAGGGTCTGGCGGCTGACGCTTTTCATTTTGTCGGCTTCGGTTAAAAAGCGCAGCTGGGATTTTAGTTTATCGGTCACTATTCCACCACCTTGATTTTTAGCTCGCACAAAAGGCCGCTGTGACTGTCCGTTACGGTTTCTGTCAGCGAAAAAGCGCCGCTCACAGAGACCGTATATTCCCCCACGGGCAAAAACAGATTTTTTTCCGCGTAAAAGCTTTTCCAGAAGTCCGCGTCAAGGTCGTCCTCGCCATAGCCGCCGCTCTTTTTATAGTCAAAACGGTATACTTTGCCTTTTTTGAGAACGGTTGAGATCAATAGCGTCAGAACCATACCCTCGGCGTTAAAATCTTTTCCGTCGGTTATGGAAAAAACTATATACGGTTTGCCGTGCCATATCTTGACAGCGGGGCCGCCGCCCTTATATTCAAGCGTCGCCCAAATTTGAATCGCGTCTGTGGTTTTGTAGACCTGTTTGTCGGAAAAAAGCAGCATTTCAAAGTCGTTTGATTGGCAGACGGAGCCGATTGTTTCCTGCTCCGGGCTTGAGCTGGAGATTGAACTTGAACTTTCACTTTCAGCGTCAGGCGCAACCGAACAGCCGGAGGCAAATAAAATACATATAATGCAAAGACATGCAATGATCCTGTTTTTCACGTTTAACCCTCCGTTTGACTATGTTAAGATCGCAAAAAAGTACGTAACCGTATTCGCGCCGTTGTGGTAGTTGATCCCGCATATGCGCGAAAGAGCCACCACATCTATCCCGCACGCCTCGACCGACACAATTGCCTTTTCGGGGAAGCGGCAGGGTTCATCCGGGCAGGTACACGGCTTACACAGCGAGCACGCGCCGCAGCCAAGCGTCCTGTGCCTGATTCCCGCGCCGTCGAGCCGCGCCGACAGCTCCCGTAAAATTTCGGAGGCGCGGCGGCCCGCGGCGGTCATGCCGTCTATATCAAAGGAATCCTCAAGGCGGCCGACGTGGGTCGCGACGAAAACGCCGCTGAACGCAAGCAGCTTTTCACGGTTTTCCTCGGCGGTTCCGACAGCGGGCGGGCACGTCCAGGAACGCCCGTACTTACCGCAGGCGTTTTGCTCGCAGGCCTTTGTGACCTCGACGGAAAACGGCAGCTCGGCGGGCGTTACGTGCGCGGTCTGAAACAAATCGGGGTGGTGAAGCAGCTCTCTTATGTTATCCAAAGGCTTTTCTCATTTCTTGTGTATAATATTGGACGTTTTCCCACTTAGCGTCGGGAGCGATGCGGTGGTCGGGGCAGGGGATGTAGCCGCCTAAGGCGACAAGGGGCTTCAGCCGCTCGATCTCCGCGTCCACGGCGGCGTAGTCACGGGCAAAAACGGTCTTGTTCATGCCGCCGATCCCCCTGATGTCCGGACCGTATTTCTCGCGCCACGGTGCGATGCTGGCGTTCCACGTCCCGACCTCGATGGGGAACATGGTGTTTACGCCGTTTTCGAGCCAGACGGGGACAAGGGCGTCTATGCAGCCGTCGCAGTCAAGGGAAACGATATCGACGCCGTGTTCCATGAGCAGGGAAGTGATCCGCCGGTAGTGGGGACCTATTTTCTCCGCGAACACCGCCGGACTCACGAGGGGGCCGCTGTTGAAGCAGATGTCCTCCCAGAAGTGCGCGAAGTCGAAAGTCACGCCCGTATCGAGCGTCCGTTTTGTCACCTCATAGCAGAGATTTCCCATGGTGTCGATAATCTCGCGGTACAGTTCCTCGTCGTCGTACTGGAGATAGCTCAAACCCTCCATGCCGATCCAGTTGCGCAGCGTGCCGTAAAGGCTGCCGATGTGCAGTCCCGTCGGCCTGTCGGCATACGCCGTGTTTTTGTGGCGTCCGATCGCTTCATAGTTCACGCGTTCTTCGCTGAACCTCATACGCGGCAGGTAGTGTTCCTCCCAGCTGCGGCGGTCAACGAGCAGGTGGCTGATCTCAGCCTGGATGGATACCGCGCCGTCGCTTTCCAGCACGGTAACGCCGTCGCCGTTCTGAACGTGCCTGCGCCCGCCGCCCAGGTCACGGATGACCTTCGTCTCAAAGGACGGCATAAGCGACGTGTGCTGACCCAGGGTCGCGCCCCAGCCGAAGTCAAAGCCGAGTTTTTGGGCGATCACGTCGTCAGTGCGGTTGCCGTCGCCCCAGCGGTCGGCCTCCTCACGCGTGAGGTGCCCCTCATCGGCCCACTTGCGGAGCGTTTCGCGCCAGTAGCCGAAATGGACGACGGGCATACGGTCATAATCGCGGTAATGCAGGATGGCGTTGGCTCTTTCACGGTTGTTTATGCGAATCACCTAAATTCTTCTTGCAATTTTTTCTACGTTTTATTATAATACAGTGGAGGGATAAATACAACTATTTTTTTAAAGAAAGGGACTGAAATATGAATACCATGAAAAAGCATGCGCATTGGATTGTTCTTGCGATTTTTATTGTGCTGATGCTCGTTGCCTGCCGTTTTGTGAACCTGAGCGGAGACGACTTTGCGTACTCGGCCTTTAACGGCACAAATGACGCCGCGTCCTTCTTCTCGTTTCTTCGGAATCACTATTTGAGGACGAACGGGCGCGTAGCCGTGTATTCTTTGCTGATACTTATGCTGAAGTTGAACCTGAATGTCTGGCGGACCGCGCAGCCGTTTTTGTTGGGAGCTTTGCTTTTACTGGCCGCGAAATTCACGTCAAACGGCGACAAAAGAACATTTAAGGTTGCGCTGATTACAGGCTGCGCGGTTTTATTGGCGCTGGGCAAGGAACTGGCCGGGGAAACTACGCTTTGGGTAACAGGCTCCTTTAATTTTGTTTACCCGGCTTTCCTCATGTTTCTAAATGCACACTTTACAAACAAGACGTATGAGACAGGAAACCAATACAAAATACTTCCGGTTTTGGGATTTGCGGGGGGGGGCAACGATGGAACAATACGGTATGATGTCGGTGGGATTTGCGATTTTGATTCCGTTGGCGTATTTTATAAAGGAAAAAAGGAAACCCAAGGCGATCCATTACGTGAACGCGCTCGCCGCTTTGGCAGGATTTCTCACGGTTGTGCTGGCTCCGGGAAATCTTGTAAGAATGGATTCCGGCAACTTTACGAAACCATTGGGCGAAAATTTTGTGGCGGCGCTTACCACGTTCTGCAACACGAAAGCTCTTTTGGCGGTGTCGTTAATACTCCTTATGACTCTAAGCTACTGGCTTATAACCTTTGATGTCAAATGGCGATTGCTCAAAGTTTTCCATGTTTTGATGACTGTCGGGCTTTGGGGCGGTTATTTGCTCACCATTTTTATTCTGTTTAATCGGTTGGGAGCGGACTTCCATTCACACATCATATTGACGATGGGCTGGAGGCTGTTTGATCTTCTCTACTTATTCGCCATGATATATGTCCCGCTTATGATATTCCTGCTGAAAAAAGATATTCGCTTTGCCGTCCTCGCGATAATTGCGCTCGGTTCCGTTTTTATGCTTTTTATTGCATCGGTTTCATACAGGGCGGAACTTCCCGCGATCATGATCATCATCCCTGTTGTTTCCTTGACGGTTATGGATTTTACCGCAAGAAGAGAAGCCGCCGCCGACAGATTCAAAGACTCCCTGTTGGCAAAGGGCGCGGCTGTGGTTGTTTCGCTTGCGGTGATTGTTACGTTTTGCGCGGTCTTGCGCGGGTTTTACCGAAACGACTTGGTTTATGACGAAAATGAGCGGCGCATGGAGGAATACAGGGCAAGTCCGGCGGACGACGGGGAGCTTTGGTTGTTGTCGGTTGCCGATCCGGCCTGCGCGGGATACTCGTTTAATATTTCGGCGGAAACCGTTGACCCGATAAGGCTTGATACTTTTAAGGCGCGCAATGGCATTGAAGATGCGAATGTGTTTTTTGAAAGTGGAGATAGTTTTTTAAAGAATAGGGGAAATTAAGCGTGAACAAGAACATGAAGCAATGGGTATCCGGCGTCATCCAGTCGCCAAAGAAAAAAGCCATGCCGATCCTGTCTTTCCCGGCGGTACAGCTGTTGGGAATCAGCGTGAGGGAGCTTATCTCCGACGGCGAAACCCAGGCAAAGGCCATGAAAGCCGTGGCCGGCCGCGTGCCGTCGCTCGCGTCGGTCAGCCTGATGGATCTGTCTGTCGAGGCAGAGTGCTTCGGCGCGCAGATCAAATTTTCGGACTTCGAGGTGCCGACGGTGACGGGCAAGCTCATCGAAACGCCGGAGGACGCAGACGCGCTGGAGGTTCCCGCCATGGGAAGCGGGCGGACGGGAATATACGTCGGCGCGATCGGGAAAGCCGTGAAAATGATCACCGACCGCCCGGTTCTGGCCGGGATTATCGGGCCGTTTTCCCTGGCGGGGCGGCTCGTGGACGTGACTGAGGCGATGATTTTATGCTACGAGGATCCCGACATGCTCCACGCGCTTTTGGAAAAAGTGGTCAGCTTTTCCATTGAGTACGCGCGAAGCTATAAGGCCGTCGGTGCGGACGGCGTGATCATCGCGGAGCCGCTGGCGGGAATGCTTTCGCCGGCGCTGTGCGAGGAATTTTCATCGCCGTATGTGAGGAAAATCGTAGAAGCGGTTCAGGACGACAGTTTTATCGTTGTCTACCACAACTGCGGCAACAACACGGTGAAGATGCTCGATTCGCTTTTGTCGGTGGGCGCGGCGGGCTACCATTTCGGCAACGCCGTGAGTATGAGGGACGTTATGCCAAATATGCCGGAGAATGTACTGGCGTTCGGCAACGTCGATCCGGCCGGGCAGCTGCGAAACGGCACGCCGGAGTCGGTTCGGGAGGCGACATTGGCCGTGATGAACGATTGCGCGGACTACAAAAATTTCGTGATATCGTCCGGGTGCGACATCCCGCCGCTCACACCGTGGGAGAATATTGACGCGTTTTTCAAAGCAGTTGAAGCATTCTAGACGCTAGACTGTAGATGCGGTTAGGAGACGGCGGTAAAAAATTATTATGAGTACAGCCATTATCAATGCGGAACAAGAAAAATATACGGTGGAGTTCACGCCGCCGAAGAAGCTTACGGAGCTTCTGCCGGGCGGAAAGCTTCTGCTTGAGCTGCCGTGCGGCGGGCGGGGAAAGTGCCATAAATGCAAAATAACCGCCCGGGGCGAGTTGTCGCCTGAGGGCGATGGCGAGATGAAGCTGTTGTCTGTGGCCGAGCGCGAGTCGGGGATACGCTTCGCCTGCCTGACTTACGCACTGGGCGACGTAACGCTGGAGCTTGCGGGGCGGAAAAACGATCTGCTTATCGTGATGGAGCATCAGCTTTCCGTCAGCGGTTTCGAGCCGCTAGGGAAAAAATTCGGCGCGGCCGTGGACGTGGGGACGACGACGGTCGCGGCGTACCTGTTCGAGCTTTCGGGCGGGAAGCTTTTGGCCGAAGCCGCCGCCGTTAACCCTCAGGCGCGGTTCGGCGCGGACGTGATTTCACGGCTGGACTTCTCATTAAAGGGAGGGCGGCTGGAGCTGGCGGAGACGGTTCGCGGCTGTATTGAGGAGCTTATTTTCAGGCTGTGCGGCGAGTCCGGTACGTCGGCATCTGAGATAGACGCCATGGTGATCGTGGGCAACACAGCCATGCTTTACCTGCTTTGCGCCGCCGACCCAAGCTCGATATGCGCTGTGCCTTTTATACAGGACAGGGCTTTCGGCGAACGGGTGACGCCTGCGGAGCTTTCGCTTCCCATTGCACCGGATGCGTGCGTCTACCTCGCGCGGACGATGTCGGCGTATGTGGGCGCGGACATGACGGCGGCCGTTCTTTCATCGAAAATAACGGAAAAAAAAGAGGTGTCCCTGCTCGTTGATATCGGCACGAACGGGGAGATGGCGCTGTTCGCCGGGGGCAGGCTGCTGTGCTGCTCGACAGCGGCGGGTCCGGCGTTTGAGGGCGCGGGCATTCACGGCGGCATGACGGCCGGGGAGGGAGCAGTTTCCCGCGTCAAATTGGAGGGTGGGGCGTTCTTGGTTTCCGTGATCGGGGACGTGCCTGCGAAAGGAATATGCGGTTCGGGAATTATTGAAGCGCTGGCCGCGATGCTGGACGCGGAAATTCTTGATGAAACGGGAGTCATAGAGGAGGACGGGCACGAATTCACGGCGTATATACGCGAGTTCGGCGGTCAACCGGCGTTCGTGCTGCCGGGCACGGAGGTTTTGATCACGCAGGCGGACGTTCGGGCGGTGCAGCTGGCCAAGTCGGCGATCTGCGCGGGAATCACGTCGCTGCTATGTGAAGCGGGCATGACCCCGGAGGATGTTGACGCGCTTTACATCGCGGGCGGGTTCGGCAGCCGCATAGACTGCGCGGCGGCGGAGCGCATAGGCCTGATACCGCGCGGGTTCGCCAAAAAGGCACGGGCCATAGGCAACGCGGCGGGCGCTGGAGCGTCAGAGATGCTGCTAAGTAAAAGCGCGCTGGAGCGATCAGAGGATATAACAAAATCCGCCCATACGCTCGAGCTTTCAACCAGCAAGACATTCATGGACGCATATATTGACGGGATGTTTTTTTAGAACCTGTGAGAATCCATATGAACACAGGTTCTTTGGTTATGTGTTTTTCTCGAAACGGTATATTTCTTGCGCCTCGATGTCGATATTCGGCAGATAGATCGGCGGCACACCGGCGTTTGTGGTGATGGTGACGACGAGGGCGCGGGCGTAGGGGAACAGCTCCTTAAAAGTCGCCACGTGGATCTTTTCCTTTTCGAGATCCGTGTTGAAAGAAAAAATGCCCTCGACGGTGACCTTCACATTGAATTTTTTCTGCGCGTTTTTGTCAAATACCTCGATGGAAAAAACGCCCTTGCAGACGTTGCCGTCGGAGTAGCTGACGTTGTAGGAATAGGTGTTGCCCAGTTCGACGCGCCCTTGGTTTTCGAGCTTGTTGTTGAACACGATTTCAGTCGCGCGGTAGTTTTTGAGTTCGACGTTACGCATGATAAATCACCCTGTTACAGTATAACACAAAATGAGCGGATATGCAATGCAAAATGAGGGAGATGTTAAACAGGTTCTTAAATGAATCAGGCTTAGTTTTTATAGCAGTTCCGTAAAAAAATGGTTGCGGCGGGTACGGACATATGATATAATAAAACACGAAAAACACAAGGGGGAGTTAAATTGAAAAAATCGGTTCTTAAAATCATCGCGGCGATTTTGGTTCTGGCGATCGCGCTTCCGCTTTGCCTTACGGGCGCGGCGGCGGGCGCGGCAAGGAGTTCTGGCTACAACGAGTATAACAGCGCGCTTCTGAATCACGAGCTGCTCGCCAAGGCGGACGGCGAGCAATGTCCCACGATCATTATTCCCGGTATCGCGATGTCTTATATGTACCTTGCCGACGAGAATAACGAGCCCGTGGTCGGGAATAACGGCGCCGAAAAAGGCGACAAGCTTGTTATCGTTGACAGCGATGCGCTTGTCGGCACGCTTTTGGGCACGCTGCTTGGCCCTCTCGCGATCTCGACCGTTCTCGGAAAGCCGATGGGCCTCCGGGAAGCTACGGCTAAAACAGTCGGCGGGCTTTTGGGGATTCAATCCATGAACAAGGACGGCACGCTGAAGAACAACGTTCTGACAGAATACTACCCGGGACCGCTGTCGAGCATGAGCCCGGAAAGGCGCGAGGAATTCTACGCCGAGGCTCCGGTGAAGGATTTCGCGGAATATATCGGTGAGGACAATATTTACTTTTTCGCATTTTCCTTATTCGCCGATCCTATGGATACAGGGATCGCTCTGCATGAATACATCCAACTGGTAAAAGAGCAGCAGCAGGTTTCAAAGGTGAATCTGCTTACCCTCAGCCTCGGCGGCTCCATACTCACCGCCTACCTCGATCTGACCGAGGAGGAATGCCCCGGCGTTAATCCTGCGCGTGATGTCAACCGCATCGTGAACGGCGTTTCCATGCTGAACGGCACAGAGGTTTTTACCGACCTGTTCAGCAAGCGCTTCAACACCGAAAACAATTATATCTATGACGGATTCCTCGCCGGGATCCTTAACCTCGCCCTTAAAAATGATATTTTAGAAAAAATACTGCTGTGGGTTATCAAGCTCATACCCGAAAAGGTGTTTTTAGAGCTGCTCAAGGGCGCCTATGACGGCGTCATGGAGACGCTGCTGCTCAACAACCCTCAATTCTGGACGATGATCAAGGGCGACGAATATGAAGCGGTGGCGGACAGGTACTTAGTCGGGGAGGAATACGCCGCGCTGCGCAAAAAGACCGACCGTTTTGCCGTTGCCAGAAAAAACCTCGCCGGGCATCTGACAGACTTAGAAGCCGCCGAAATCACCACCTATAACCTCTGCGCGTATGATTTGCGGTATGACGAGGGTAAGTACAGTTTCTTCGGCATAGTACGTTCGGCGAAAGGTACCAACTCCGATGGAATCATCCACCTCGGCTCCACCTCTTTCGGCGCGGTCTACGCTCCCGCCGATCAATCCCTTGGCAGTGACTACATAGACGCGATGAGCGAGGCGGATAAAAAATATCTCTCCCCCAACGGAACCGTGGACGCCTCGAAATGTCTCTTCCCCGATACCACATGGTTCGTCTCCAATCAGCTGCATGACGCCTCGGGCAACGACTACGCTATGGGCATGCTGCTTTACATTATTATGGGCTGTCTTCCGGATATCGACTCGTGCCCGGACAAGTTCCCCCAGTTCAATCTGGGACGCGAGACCAGGGAATTGACAAGAACCTATATCCCGCAGGCCGAGGATGTACTCAACAACAGGGAACGGTACAGGAGGGCCAGGCCCGCGCAGTTTGACGCCCTTGAGGCGGCCCTTGACGACGCGCTCGCGATGCTTGCCGTGACGAACGCTTATAACGCGCCCGACGCGGAAAACGTTATCGACGCGCTGGTCAAGGCGCTTAAACCTTTTAGTTAATACCCACAGCTCGTTGTCAAACGTAAAAACAAGGCCGCCTCCTTATAATTGGGAGGCGGCTTTTGCTCGTATATTTTTGTTATCGCTCGACATACTTCGCTGAATTTTCATCGACAAACAGCGACCAGTCCGGGTGTGTGCGCAGTATGGCGGCCGGGAGCAGGGGCGAGACTTCGCCGTACAGCGCACCCTTTACCGCGTTGGCCTTGACGGCGTGGGGAACGCAGGAGATGATCTTTTTGCACTGCATGATCCTGTGCACGGTCATTGAAATCGCCTGCTTCGGAACGTCGTCAACCGTCTGGAACCAGCCCTCGCCGACCTGCTGGCGCTTGCACGCGTCGTCAAGGTTCACGACGATGTAGGCGTCCCGGGTGTCGAAGTCGGCGGGCGGGTCGTTGAACGCGATATGGCCGTTTTCACCGATGCCGATGAGTCCCAGATCGACGGGCTTTTCCAGAAGCTTCCCAGTCAGCGCGGGGACGCTCCCGGGGTCGCCGTCAACCAAATGATAGTCCAGCAGGCTGACCTTTGAGATGAACCGCTCTTTGAGATATTTGCGGAAGCTGGCCGGATGCGACTCAGGCAGGTTCACGTACTCATCGAGGTGGAACATTTCAACGCGGCTCCAGTCTACATCGGATGCGGTGAGGGCCTCAAGCGTCTCAAACTGCGACGAGCCGGTGGACACGACGATCCGCGCACTGCCGTTTTCGGCTATCACGCCGCTGAGATATTCGGCGGCTGTCGCGGCGGCGCGCTGACCCAAGTCGTTTGCGTCTTTGCAAATGTAAATGTTCATTTTTATTGCCCCTCTTTTTAAGTGGTTTGCCAATAGGTGGACAGGAAGTCGCCCAGATCGCGGACGGCCTTGGCCAGCTGTTCAGGCTCGGGCAGCATGACGATCCTGAAGTGGTCAGGCTCTTTCCACGCGAAGCCGCGACCCGGGATGATCATGACGTTTTTCGCGTGGAGGTAGTCCATGGCGAACTGCTGGTCGTCGGTTATGTTGAACTTTTTGATGTCGAGCTTCGGGAACACATAGAAGGCGGCGCTGTTGCGGACGCAGGAAATGCCGGGTATCTTTGCCAGCTCGCGGCACGTGGCCTCTCTCTGCTCATACAGGCGGCCGCCGGGGACGAGCATTTCTTTTGTGCTTTCGGGGTCGTTCAGCGCGGCGGGTATGACCAGCTGGGTCAGGGCGTTAGCGCAAAGGCGCATGGCCGAAAGCTGGACCAGACCGGCGATGAAGTCGGCCGCGATCTCCTTTTGGCCGCTGATAACCATCCAGCCGCAGCGGAAGCCGCAGATGATGTGCGACTTTGAAAGGCCGTTCATCGTGACGACTAAAAGATCGGGGGCGAGGGTCGCGGTGGGTACGTGCTCCAGATCGTCCATGACAAGGCGGTCGTATATCTCGTCTGAGAAAATCACGAGCTGATTTTCACGCGCGATCTGCACGATCTGCTCCAAAAGCTCCCGGGGGTACAGCGCGCCGGTGGGGTTGTTGGGGTTAATGAGCACGATGGCCCTTGTTTTCGGCGTGATCTTGCTTTTGATGTCGCCGAGGTCGGGATACCAGCTGGACTGTTCGTCGCAGATATAATGCACGGGAGTCGCGCCCGCGATATAGACGGAATTCGTCCACAGGGAATAGTCGGGAGAGGGGACGAGAATTTCGTCGCCGTAGTTGAGCAGCGCCGTGAGGGCCATGGTCACAAGCTCCGATACGCCGTTGCCGATGAAGCAGTCGTCGGGCGTGATGTTCTCGACGCCGCGCCCTTTGTGGTACGCGCAGATCGCCTCGCGGGCGTCGGGCATACCCTTTAAGTCGCAGTAGGCGACGGCCTCGTCCGCCCTGCTCATCAGGGCGTTTCTGACGCTGTCGGGCATTCCGAAGCCGAAGGTGGCCGGGTTGCCGGTGTTGAGGCGGAGCACGTCAATGCCTTGGGCGCGCATCTTCATGGCTTCCACGAAAACGGGGCCGCGTATGTCCGAATGGACCTCCTGGAGCTTGTCTGATCTCATGATTGGCTGCATAATGTATATCCTCCTGTTAAATTATTATCACTTGTCTTCCCAATAGATCGGCGTCGTGAAGAAGAAATTGTCCGGCTTTTTCAGCGCGGCGCCTTCGGATATCCGCGTCACGCCCAAGTCAACCATGTCGTTATACAGCGACTCCATCACAGTTGAGCGGTTCATAAACTTGAATACGGAAAACTCGCCCATGAACAGGTTGCCTTTGTAAAAGCGGTATGACAGGTGCGAACGCCGGATGTTTAAAAGCTGTTGTTCGCTGCCGGCGGCCCGCTCCGCGTTTGCCCACAGGGCGTCGCACTTATTTACCTCCCACGGCATTAAAATCATCGTTTCATAATGCCAGTTGAAGAAATAAATGTGGTGGGTCTTCACGGTTTTGTTGATGATGAACTGAAGATAGTCCTTGATATAGGGCGCGGACGCCTTGCCGTAGTAGGCGTCGATAAACTCATCGAGGTGGTACTCAACGTCGCAGTAGGGGTCCCACAGCAGTTTCGCCAAAAGGTAGGCGCGAAGCTCGCCGAACTCGCCGTTTCTGGTCGAGTTGCCCTGCTCGAACACGCCCTTGACGTTGTTTTCGGCGAAGAACTGCACGTTGGGGGACAGCACCTGGAAATTCGGATGGGGCATCAGATACCACAGGAAATTGGTGGTGTAGTCCCAGATATAGATGTTGTCGCAGATGTCCGCCCAGTCAACGATGTCTTTGGCGAAAATGGATTCTTTTGGCGTAACGTATTCTAAAATGCCCTCGTTGCGCAGATTGCCGCACTCGCTCAAGGGATGGGAGAAGCAGCATTCGATGGAGCACAGGCGCACGACGACGTTATCTCTTGCCCTGATATTTCCTTTTGTGGGCGCAGGGCGGGTGTACTGATAGGCGAAAGTGTCAAACATCACGCCCTCGAATTCGTCCTCCAGCGCCTCCGCGACCTGATTCGTGAACCAAAGATTCGTGCCGGAAGGCCCGCCGTAGAACTCGTCGGACGCCTTGCAGCTTTGGCACTGGCAGTAGTCGCCGTTGTCGTTTTGCGTGATCGACATGATTTTCGCGCCGGGGCTATTATTGAGCGACCTCCGCGCGTTTTCTATGGTGATCTCAAGAACTTTCGGGTTGGTCAGGCAACGCTGCGCCGTCGTCCAGCCGCCGATATCCTCACGGTAGGAGAAATATTCCGGGTGCTCCGCGAAGTAGGACACGGGTACCATGCGCTCCATGCTGTGGCAGAAGTCGGCGTAGGAAATGCCGCCGCCGTACTGCTCTCCCTGACGCGTCACAACGTTTGAGTTGATTTTCTGCCTGACCTTAAAGTTAACGTCAAAGGCGGACTGCCAGTAGACGTCGCGGTAGCCGAAAACGGGCACCTGCGTGTCGTTCAGCGCGAGATTGATTTTGACAGTTTTGCTTTCGGGGATGACGGTCAGTTCCGGCGTGAACCAGCGGCAGCCAAGCTGCTCCTCCAAAAAGGAGTACACGCCGTAGAGCGTCCCGCGAAGCTCGCCGCCCGCGATGACAAGGCGCTTGTCCGCGATCTTGACGGTGAAGCCCTCGTCGCCCAGCGTCTCGCGGTCGATCTTATATTCCTCGCCCTCGCGCGTGGTTTTGCCGACGCAGATCTCCGTTGGTATCTTCATCTTGACAGAGTCGGGATACGTGGGGAGAGCCACGCCGCTGATTTTTTCGAGATAGCTTTGCAACTCTTTCGCGGCGGTCTTTTCGGACTCGGTCGCGTCGTTGCCGTAGATGATGATGTAGTCGCTTTCGCCGCCGTCAATCAGCGTCAGCCAGTTTGTGACGACGGGGGTGAGGCGCGGCGTGCCGCCGTAGTTTACGGGAGGATTGCCGGTGTTGGTTATGCCCGCTACGGTCAGGGCCATCTGGACGACGGCTAAGAAGCCGGAGAGGGTGGCTTTGAGTTTAGTCATGATTGCACCGCCTTTTATCAAATTGAGAATTAAGAATTGAGAATTAAGAATTTTGGTGGCCGCTTCGCGGCATTACAATATTAGACTTCAGAGGTCTATTATTAACTCAATAAAACGTCGAAGATTTCCGCGCATTGTGTTGTGTCCTGTGCGGGCATGATTTGGCTTTCTGTCCGGCCCTCGCGGACGCACCGGATGAATTCAGCAAGCTCAAACTGGAAGCCGTTTTGATAGGGCGCCGTGAAATGTACAGGCTCCTGCCCGGTTTTGTGGAGAAAGCACTCCGCGCCGCCGATGAAAGAGGGCATACGGATATAGCCGCCGCTGCCCGAGACTAAAAGATCGGTGGGCTGGCCCCCGGCCAGGGTGCAGATAAGGCTTGCGGTAAAACCGCCGTAGTCGAGCAGGAGGTTAACGGTCATGTCGGAACCGGCCTGACCGCGGTGGAGCGTATGCAGCACGTTTTTGATGTCCTCGCCGAACAGGTATGTCGCGGTTTCGATGGCGTAGACCGCGATGTCAAAGACGACTCCGCCGCCAAGCGCGGGATTCACGAGGCGGTGGCTGTCAGGCACTTCGGCGCGGAAGCCCGCGACCATGGAGGCAAGCGTTATATCGCCGATCTCACCGTCGGATATCCACTTTTTCACGGTTTTCAAGGCGTCAAGGTGGCGTATCCACATGCCTTCGGCGAGGAGCAGCCCCTTTTCCTTTGCAATGGCGAACAGCTCAACCGCGTCGCTTTTACACGTGACCATGCTTTTTTCACAAAGCACGTGCTTGCCCTTTGACAGGCAGAGCTTTATATTGTCGTAGTGGAAATTATGGGTCGTGGAAATGTAAACGGCGTCGATTTTCGCGCTGCCGAGCATCTCCTCATAACTTCCGAAATGCAGCGGGACGCCGTTTGTTTCGGCGAACAGCCGCGCTCTTTCAGGGTCCTTCGAGCCGACGGCGGCAAGCTCTGCGCCGTCAGTCATGCGGACAGCCTCACAGAACTTTGACGCGATTTTCCCCGCGCCGATGATGGCGAAACGCATTTTGATTACCCCCGGCTTGTTCGTTATATGGGCATCGCATTACAAAGGCGGTTCTACTCTTTCATATTGCGCATCATCTCCGCATTCCCCGACCGCGCGAAAAACGATACGGTCTGAGACACACGCTGGACTGGATTCGGATCCCATTCACGCTCGGAGGCATACGGGACAAGGCTGTCAAGCGCCGGAATTACTTTTTTCAGGCGCGAGCGGAAGTCCTTATAGTCGCGGGAGCCCTCCGTTGACCAGACGCGTTCGGCCACGGCGATGAAGCGCGGATAGCATTGATAGCCCATGCGCTCGAAATCGCGGACATGCTCCGTCCAGATCGGCGTGTCTATTCCGATGACGTTTTCGGCGCCGACGGGGGTCAGCCCGTCTATAAGGGGATCGAAAAGATATACCTTTTTAAGCGGCGTCATGCCGTAGGGATAGTCCATATAATGGTGGTAAAAGTCGGACACGATGAGCGCGTGCCCGGTGTTGGCGCGGTCAGCCGACAGCGTGCCCTTCTCCATCCACATCTGAGATATGATATCGCCGTCCAGGTTGCCGCCGCGCAGGCTCTCGTTCCACGCAACGGAGATTTTACCTTTTTCGCGCAGATATCCGGCGACCTGGTTCATGAGCCAGCCCTGAAGCTCCTCCTCGTTTTTTAGTCCGAGGGACGCTATTTTGGCCTGACAGTCGGGACAGTCTCTCCAGCGGTTTTTCGGCACCTCGTCGCCGCCGATATGGATGTACGGTCCGTCGAAGATGTCACAGAAGCCGTCAAAGATCTTGAAAAGCACAGGCAGCGTATCGCTGTTCCCGGCGCAGAGGATGTCCTTAAAAATGCCGCCGGTGGCCTTAAGCTCGACCGGCCTTTGGCCGCAGGCAAGCTCCGGGTACACGTGAAGCAGCGCGGAAACATGCCCCGGCAGGTCAAACTCGGGAACAACCTCGATGAAGCGTTCGCGGCAGTAGCTCACAATCTCCCGCATTTCATCGGCGGAGTAGCAACCGCCGTATGACGTGGGGTCGTACACCCTGCCGAAATTCGAATGCGTCCGCACGGAACCCTTTTCGCGCAGCTCGGGCAGCCCGGGTAAGTCGGCGCGCCAGCCCTGATCGTTTGTCAGGTGCCAGTGGAATATGTTGAATTTGAACATCGCGGCCGCGTCGATCATCCTTTTCAGCTCCGAAACGGAAAAGAAGTGCCGCGCGCAGTCGATCATGAAAGCGCGGTAGGGGAAGCGCGGTTTGTCTAAGAGAGTCAAAAACGGAAGCGCCGTGCCGAACTGGCGGCGCAGCTGCCTGAGTGTTTGCGACGCGTAGAAGTAACCCGCGTCACTTGAGCAGGCGGCCGTTACGCCGTCGCCGCTTACGGACAGGAGATAGCCCTCGCGCGGCAGAGAGGGGTCATGCTTTTTTACGGCGGGGGCCTGCAAGGGATAGGTGAGGAATCCGCCGGGCATCCTTACGTGAAAGGGCTTCGGGATTATGTTCAGAGTCGTGTTCAGCATGGCATTTAATCTTCCTTTCTTGATATAAATTCCTTATGTAAGCGGTTTAATCGTGAACGCGTATTTGTATTTGCCGGGGCGCAATTTATACTGCGGGCGCAGCGCCGATATGCCCGGCAGGTCGCCGCCGACGCCGCGCGTGAAGCCGTCAATATTCAGGGTGAGATAATCGTCGGGCGTAAGCTCATCAATGTGCCAGGCCGCATCAAGCTTCTCCTGGGAATAGCGTGACAGGCTGAAATTGATGATATCTTCAGCCTCGACGATAAGGCCGCGCCCCTTGCCGTCCGTGATCTCGAGGCGGCGGACGTCCGTGCGGTTTCCGTTTTCCTGCGGGCGCATATAGAGGTGTTCAAGCTCCTCAGCCGCCGCGCTGTGCGTAGCGAGCTTCTGGCCTGTTTTGCGGTCTGTGTAGGACTCATGCGGCCCGCGCCCGTACCAGGTTACGTTGCTGAGAGCGGCGTCAACGCTCATCCTCGCGCCGACCTTCAGCATGGGCAGCAACAGCCCGCGCGCCTGATGGCTTACGGTCACGGCGCCGCCGGGACTGATGTCAAATACCGTTTTAACGCCGCTCACGAAGCTGGAACGCCACTTCACCGCGACGGTTACGTTTTCGCCGTTTTGCTCCGCTTTCACCGAGGAGGGCCTGATTTTCGCGCTGGCGCGTTTCCATCGGTACAGCAGGTTGAAAGCCCTGAACGCAAGGGCGAAGTTGAAGAAGTTTATGTCGTTGTCCGTAAGCGCGCGGAAGAAGTTCGGGCGGTAGGTCATGGGGCCTGACAGCAGCTCGCCGCCGCCTAAGTCAAGGGAGGTCAGCCTGCCCTTGTCAAAGACGAGCTTCGTTTCGGCGGCGTTTACGGTTATCGTCTTGCCGTCCCGGACGTATCCGGCGCTTCCCGGCGCGGTCTCGGCCGGCTTCGGTTTATTGCTCAGGATGAACTGCGCGAAGCTTATCTCGTCCTCCGGCTTGTGCCAGACGCCCTGGCTGTTGTACCTGAAGGACAGCGTCAGCAAAGCCTCGCTGGGGCCGAAATCGCCGGCCATCACAGGCAGCGTGATGATCCGCGAAGAATCCGGCGCAATATCGGGCGCGCATATGCGTCCCTCGTCGACCGTTTTGCCGTCGAGGGACGTCGACCAAACGATATCCATGTAGCTCAGCGGGAGGAAGCAGTTTTTGTTGACGATCTCCACGACGCCGTTTTTGCAGTCAACATCACGGGCGCCGATGTTGGAGTAGCACTGCTTGACTTCAAAGTAGGCGGGGTGCGGCGTCCTGTTAGAAGCGATGATGCCGTTGGCGCAGAAGAAGTAGCTGGACTCGTCCTCATCAAAGTCGCCGCCGTAGAGCCAGCGCTCCTGCCCGTCTTTATATACTCTTATGGACTGATCTACATAGTCCCATATGAAGCCGCCGCACATGTGGTCATATTTCTCAAAGTCGTCAACATATTCCTTGAAGTTGCCCAGGCTGTTTTCCATGCTGTGGGCGTATTCGCAGTAGACGACGGGCTTTGTGAGATAAGCCTCTGCCGGGACGGGCTTATTGTCGGCGGCAAGGGCGTTGGCGATGTTGTCGAACAAGGAGGCTTTGATGGCTTCTTTCGCGCGGAATTTTTCGATGAAGCGCTCGGTCGGGTACATGCGGCTGATGAAGTCTGTGACGCTCAGATCGAAAGCGCCCTCGTAGTGGATGGGCAGATTGCTGCCAAGAGCGCGTATTTCCTTGTACATATACTTAAAGTTGCGCCCGTCGCCGGACTCGTTGCCGAGCGACCAGAAGCAGACGCAGGCGTGGCTCCTGTCGCGCAGAACCATACGTCGTACACGGTCAACGACCGCGCCGCGCCACATCGGATCGTCGCCGGGCACGTTTTTGCGGCGGACGCCGTGTGTCTCAAGATCGCATTCGTCCATGACGTAAAAGCCAAGCTCGTCGCACATCTCGTAGAAAAACGGATCGTTGGGGTAGTGGCTTGTGCGGATAGCATTGATGTTGGCCTGTTTCATGAGGTGGAAGTCCTGGTAATATCTCTCGCGCGGGACGGCCCAGCCGTTGTCGGGGTCATAGTCATGGCGGTTTACGCCCTTGAGGATAACCCTTTTGCCGTTGATGTACAGCACGCCGCCGTTTATCTCAACGCGTTTGAAGCCGACGCGTATGCGCTTTTTCGTGATGAAGCCCTCGTCGGAGGACAGCTCGACGGTCAGGTCATAGAGGTTAGGTTCTTCCGCGGACCATTTCCACACGGACCTGACGGTGTGCGTTACGTTCAGCATGATTTCGCCGAAAGAGTCAAAGCTCTGCGCGCCGATCTGCTCATCGTCCAGAAACACGCGGCAGACCGTACTGTGGCGGACAGGCTTTTCATTCATGATCCTGATCCGCAGATTGAGCAGGCCGTCGGTCATATTGTCCGCCAAAGTGGCGTTCGCGTTTATGTCGTCTATGCGCAGCAGCGGCTCGGAATAAAGATACACCTCGCGGTAGATGCCGGAAAAGAACCACATGTCCTGATCCTCGAGATAGGCCGCGTCACTGTACCGCAGAACGCGCGCGGTGAGCTGGTTTTCGCCCGGGCACAAAAGATTGGTGAGGTCAAACTCGGCGGGCGTCATGGAGCCCTTTGAAAAGCCGACATAAGCGCCGTTTAAGTAGACATACAGAGCAGACTTGGCCGCGCCGAAATGCAGGATGACTTTCCGGCCGTCCCAATCGTCGGGCACCGTAAACGTACGGCGGTAGACGCCGGTTTCGTTGAGCTTATGACTGATCCATGGGATCTTTGACTTTTTGGAGGAAACGGGCTTTTTGGGGATGGAATGGGAGAGATATATGGGCTTGCCGTAGCCTTTGAGCTGCCAGACGGAGGGCACGTCAATATCGTCCCAGCCTGAGTCGTCAAGCTCATGATGGAAGAAGTCAGGCGGGACAAGGTCGACATTCTGCTGCCAGTAAAATTTCCATGTGCCGTTCAGCGATAATTTGTAGGGCGACGCGTCAAAGCAAAAGCCGTCATTTTCGCCGAAAGGCAACGCGAGATTGTGCCCGTCGAGCTTGTTTTCGGCAAAGATTTCAGGGTTTTCCCAGCGGTGAAGCTTCTTCATCCGTGTACCTCTCTTTTAAAAACAGAAAATAAACGATAATCATCAAACAGTATACCATTAAATAATGATAAAAGCAATATTTTTTACGCGGCAAAGAAATGTTTTTCAAAAAGATATTGCAACAACAACCGCTTTCTGCTATTCTCTATAAGGATACCTTTTTAAGACTATAAAAAAGGAGAAAATCTATGAAAGAACCTTACGTGTTAACAGCGCGCCCCTGCCGTTTTTGCGGCATCTACGGCGCGGGAGACCCGCAAATTCCTGCCGAGCTGTACTCGGGACAGTCTGAGGCGCCCGACCTGAGCGGCTTTCCGCTGCCGCTGCCGTCAAAAAAGAGCGACTACACCTGCTCCGCCGTGACGGACGACGGCGTAATGTGGTACGGCGCGTCCACGGGACTGACGCGGTACGACCCGGCGGCTGACCGCGGCGACGACCTGATCATGTACTTTTCCGCTGACCGTGATCTGCCCGACAACAACGTCAGGGCGCTGCTGGCGAAAGACGGCGGGCTTTGGGCGCTGACGGAGACAGGCGCGGCGTTCATCGAGATGAAAATGATCGGCGCGGAGGAAAAGGCGCTGATGCTGCTGGAGGAGACGCTGAAGTACGTTGACCGCCACGGCATGGTCAGCCAGAAGCATCTTGAGATCCCGGGCGACGTGGCAAGCGCGGTGAAGTACGGCCACTCCGACAATGACGGCGGCTTCACGGCCGAGTTCTGCATCGGTGAGATGTACCGCTACGCCGTGTATAAGCGCGAGAAAGGCACGGATCACCCGGATACACTGGCGGCGAAAAAGGTCGCTGCGCGCGCGCTGGAAGCGTGCCTGCTGCTGTTTCACATCTCAGGGCGGGGCGACGGCTTTTTAGCGAGAAGCTATCTGTGCCCCGGTGAGCCGGTGCCGGACGACGGGTTGTTCTTCCGCAAAGAGGGCGGCAAGGCCACCTGCATTGAAACGAGGCAATCCAAAAGAGTGGGTATCGCCGGGAAGGTCATAGATGCGTCCGCGCCTGTACCGGATCGTTTGGCAAAGCTATACCGCGACGCGGGCTACTCGGATGACGGCATCGTCTACAAGGGCGACACGAGCAGCGATGAAACCACGTTACATATCATGAACATGATTGTCTCCCACGACATAATCGGTGAGGACGACCCGGAGTTGGACGAGCTGATCAAGATTTCCCTGCGCGGGCTGATGAATCACATCCTTGACCACGGCTATGAGCTGCATGACTGCACGGGCAAACCGACGACGTGGGCGAAGTGGAGCGGGCAGTACTTCGTCTCGGAGGTGGGCTACGTGGACGCGTGCCTGAACGCCGCCGAGATACTGATGTACCTGAAAGCGGCGATGCACATCACGGGCGAACAGGGCCGGTGGCGGGAGGAGTACGACAAGCTGATCGCCATGGGCTACGCCGACCTGACAGAGAAGCACTTTGACCGTCAGCATCAGGCGGGGCTGTCCCTGTGCGTCGAGCCGGTGGAGGATATCATGTTCGGCGACCACGCGCTTGCGACAAAGGCGTACTTCGGGCTGTGTATGCTTGAAAAGGACGAAGGGCTGCTTAAAAAGTACCGAAACGGCTACAAGTCGTGGCGCACGACGATCAGGCGCGAGTACAATCCCGGCTACGACCTGCCGTTCAAGCTGGCCTGCCCGGACGAGGAGATCGACATGGAGATGATGGCCACGTGGCTGTACCGCACGAACGTGTCGCGGCTCGCGTCGGGCGTCAGCTTTATGGGGCGGCACGACACGCCGGTCCAGAAGCAGCGCGCCGGAAAGCTCGAAAGCTCATGGATGCCGCCCTCTGACGAACGGTTCATCTCGAAGTATGACCGTGACCCGGTGGAGTACAGGAATGTCGATTCAGGCGGTATGACCTGTGTTGAGAGCTGTTATGTTTATACGCACGCATATTGGATGGGACGGTATTACGGGTTTTTCAACTGAGGAATCGGGGAGTGGGAGTCAGTGGGCAGAAAGCTGTTTTGTGAAATATCGCCGTTTACTTACTCTTTGTCCGTAAAGAAAGAGCGTTTGAAGCGGCACGCAAGAGATTTGTTTGCCGTCGGGGTAAGCTTCGCGAGATCCAAAGGTGAGAAGCTGCCGGCCGTCATTTATCAGCACAACTCATTGATGCGCCGAAAGCTTGGCAATGTGGATATGGACTTGCAGGAGAACAAAGCCGTAAACCTCTCTCTGGCCGCGCCGAAAGTGAACGGGATTTTGATAAAACCGAATGAAACGTTTTCATTTTGGCGTTTGGCAGGGGAATGCACAGCGGCCAAAGGCTATCAGGAGGGCTTGACCATTTCATCGGGGAAAACAGGCAGGGGTATCGGCGGCGGGATGTGCCAATTCACCAATTTGCTGCACTGGATGGTTCTGCACAGCCCTCTTGACGTGGTTGAGAGGCATCACCATAACGGCGTGGATTTGTTCCCGGATTACGGCAGGCAGGTTCCCTTTGGTTTAGGAACGTCTATCATGTATAATTACCTGGATTACAGAGTGAAAAACAATACAGACAACACATTTCAGTTTATTACCTATACGACTTCAACGCACCTTTGCGGTGAATTAAGGGCCTTTCACCCGATTGAACACAGCTATCATATAACCGAGGAGGATAAGTGCTTCACGCGAATCGGAGAACAGTATTACAGGCGCAACCGTGTTTACAGGAGTAAAATTGATAAAAGAACAGGGGAAACAATTGAAAAAGCGCTGATAGCCGAATCAAACGCAAAGGTAATGTACGGCAGCGAATTTATACAAAAGGATTTGCTGTGCACCGATCAGAATTGACACAGGAAATTTATATTATTTACAAGGGGGGATTTTAAACGATGAAAAAAGTGCCTGACGCAATGATTGTCAAAATTCCTGACTTCAGGGCGGTAACATCGGGGCTTGTACCGTGGGATGAGGTTTTCGGGGCGTTCGGTCAATGGCAGGAAGCGCACATGCATTTGTTCAAAGGCGTTATTTTTGATTCTCCTGACTTTTTAACGGGAAAAGATGACAAAGGGGAATGGTTTTGGGGAATTAAAGACGAGGTAACGCAAGCTGATGTAGCGCCGTATGAGATCACCGAATTTCAAGGCGGGCTATATGCCGTTGCGGTCAGCATAGACGGCGATGGCAAAAGCCACAACAAAGTAAGGGCAAAGGTTGAAAAATGGCTTAAAACCACAAACTTTACAGAGGACAAGAGCCGCGTGAAGATGGGGCACATGATTTACGTGGACGATGAAATCCAAAAGGGGCTTGGCTATCACCAGATGAATTTGTATGTGCCTGTTAAACTAAAAGGCAAATCGTAAGAACCGACTCTGTCCTCACGCTTTAAAGCACAGTATAAATTTCTATAGTACATCTAAAAATTAAAAGGAGTTCGGCATATGGACAAATACACAAACAAAAGCATACACCTCATAGGCAACGCGCACCTCGATCCCATCTGGCTGTGGCGGTGGCAGGAGGGCTGCTCGGAGGTCATGCAGACTTTCCGCTCGGCGCTTGACCGCCTCAATGAGTACGACGACTTCGTGTTTACCTGCTCGTCCGCGTCGTATTACCGCTGGGTCGAGGAGATCGACCCGGATATGTTCAATGAAATCAGAACGCGGGTTAAGCAGGGAAGATGGGTTCCCGTCAACGGCTGGTGGGTCCAGCCGGACTGCAACATCCCGTCGGGCGAGAGCTTCGCGCGGCAGGCGCTTTACAGCCAGCTTTACTACCATGAAAAATTCGGGCGGATATGCGAAACGGGCTACAACGTGGACTCGTTCGGCCACAACTGGAATTTGCCGCAGCTTTTGACAAAGGGCGGAATGCGCACCTACGTGATGATGCGCCCGGATACGTCGGAGAACCCGGACATGCCGCAGGATCTGTTCTGGTGGGACGGGCCTGACGGCACGCGCATGCTTACGTACCGCATTCAGCGGTCGTATGCGCGGACGGGGACACACGCCATCGACGAGGAGGTCAAATATCTCGACGGGCGCGCCGACGAAAAGAACCACGGCATGATGCTGTTTTACGGCGTGGGCAACCACGGCGGCGGTCCCACGCGCGGCGATATCGAGCACATTATATCGAAGATGGACGGGGGATTTCAGCAGCTGAAATTTTCCTCGCCGGACGATTATTTTGACGAGATGTGCGCCGCGAGATTTGACATACCCGCGTGGAGCGAGGATTTGCAGCACCATGCCAGCGGCTGTTATTCCGCGACGTCCATGGTCAAGCAGCTCAACCGCAAGGCCGAAAATTGGCTCCAGGCGGCTGAAAAGTGGAACACCCTGGCGGTGAAGCGGGACGGCTTGGCGGCGGCGACGGAGGAGCTTGCGAAAGCGTGGAAGGACGTCTGCTTCAACCAGTTCCACGACATACTCTGCGGCTGCTCCATCATGGAGGCCTACGAGGACGTGCGCGACTCCATGGGCCATGCCATGACCATAGCGGCCCGCGCGGAGAACAACGCGCTGATCAAGCTGGCCGGAAAGGTGGACACGTGGGTCGACGGCGTGTCCGACCCGGTGGCGTTAGTGCGGCACGGCCGGAATCATCAGGATTTCCCCCGGCCGGTTATCGTGTTCAACCCGCTTTCTTTCCCGGTGAACGTGCCTGTGCGCGCGAGCCAGCCCTCGCAAAGGGTTACGTCCCACGACGGTACGGAGGCGGCGTTCCAGAACGTGCGCTCGTCGCGCTCGAACGATACGCACCTCGACACGCTTTTCATGGCAAAGGTTCCGGCCATGGGTTACGCGACGTATTGGCTTGAATTCCGGGAGTGGGATGACTTTGAGAACGAAGCCGTGTCTGACGTGAAAGCTGACGGCCTGACCATAGAAAACGAGCACATGAGAGTCGTCTTTGATGAACAGGCGGGCGGTATTAAGAGCCTGATCGGCAAGGCCGACGGCTATGATTACGCGCAGGGCAAAATCCTCGCGGTTCCGACGGTGATCGACGACCATAAGACGGACACCTGGGCGCATAAGATATTCAAGTTCCACGACATCAAGGGCGCGATGAAGCTGGAGAGCATCGAGCTTATCGAAAGCGGCCCGGCAAGAGCGCTCGTGCGTACAAAGCATGTTTTTAACGAGTCATGCTTGATCCAGGAGTTCATACTGGCGTCCGGGCAGAAAACCCTGCGCGTCAAGTGCAAGGCCATCTGGCAGGAGCGGTTTACGCTGCTTAAAATGCCGTTTGCACTTGGGGGCGGCGATCCGGTCTCGACCTACGAGATTCCGGGCGCGTATATAAAGCGCCCCTGTGACGGCGACGAGGAGCCGGCGCAGGCGTGGGCCGACCTGACCGTAACCGCGGCAGACGGCACGCGCAGGGGACTGTCCTTGCTCAACGACTCCAAGTACAGCTACGACTGCCCGGTTACGGGCGACGGGGAGACGACGCTGCGGATAACCCTGCTGCGCAATGTGATTTTTGCGGATCACTACTCTTTCAGGCCGCCCGCGAATTTTAATTTCACCGACGAGGGGCTTCAGCGGTTCGAGTACGGAATCCGTGTGCACACGGGTGAGGCGGAGGACAGCGGCGTGATGTACGACGCGGCGATGTTCAACGGCCGTCCCGTGGCGTTGGCGGAGGGCTACCACAAGGGGAGCGAGCCGCAGTCGGGGAGCTTCCTAACCGTGACGAAGCCGAACATTCTAGTGACGGCTTTCAAGCTGTGTGAGGACGGCTCGGGCGATACGATAATTCGCGCCTACGAATGCGAGGGCAAAAACACGCCGCGCGTCGGGTTTGTGTGCAACCTCATAGAGGCGGGGTTCTGGGCGGACTTCGGCAAGCACGAGGTCAAGACGTTCAGGATCGACAAGGACGGGTTTGTGAAGGAGACGGACTTCCTTGAGGGAGTTGTTGAGGAGTAGTACAAGCCGTAGAAAAAATGAGGACTTTGTGAATTTTTTTGAATGGGGCTTGTAATATTCTCGAAAATAGTATAAAATAAGTTGGTTATGTTTTAATACTTATGTAAAGGATGATCAAGTTGGCAAAAAATGAAAAAAGCAAGGCTGAGATCTACCGCGAGGAGCGCAAGGCCAGAATCGCCAAGGCGGCCAAGAAAAACTCCAAAAAAACCGCCAAGAACTCCCAGATAAAAAAGGTTGTCGGCAAGGCTGTTTTTGCGGTGATCTGCGCCGCCGCCGTTTTGCTTATCAGCTTCAAATTCTTAGGCGACTTCGGCGTGATCGCCAGGGCGCAGACCGCGCTTTCTGTAGGCGAGTACAAAATCAGCGTCGCGGAATATTCCTACATGTATTATAAGCAGTACGAAAGACTGGTCAACCAGACGTATCAGTATATGCAGCAGTACGGCTACAACGTCTTTGGCTTTGACTACTCTAAGTCACCCGAGGAGCAGGACAGCCCGTATAAGGACGAGGACGAGAAGCCCATCAAGTGGTCCGATCAGCTGACAAAACAGACCACGAGCTATTTCAACGAATTTTATGTGCTGTACGACAGCGCCGTCAAGGCGGGCGTTGAGATGGATGCCGACGATGCCGCCGCCATTGATGAGCAGCTTCAGGTGCTGCGGGATCAGGCCTCCGGCAAGGACAGCGACGGGCAGGCCCCTTCCATGACGCTGAACTCTTATCTTCGCGTCCAGTACGGCGGCGGAATTAATGAGCGGCTTTTCAGAAAGATGCTGGAGAGGGAGCTTGTCACGCAGAAATACAGCGAACAGAAGCAAACGGAGATCGAGGATAAATACCCCGACGAGGTTCTTGACGAGGAGTACAAGGAAAATCCCGGCGATCACGACGCGGTCGATCTGCGCATATACGGCTTCAGTATAGAGACGCTGACGGCGGAAGAGGACGAGACGGATGAGCAGCTTGCCGCGCGGCAAAAGGCGGCGGACGCCGAGCTGAAAGCCAAGGCCGACGCTTTTATTGAGGCCGCGACGGACGAGGCCGCTTTCATGGCTAAGGCCGCCGAGCAGTACGCCATTGAGAAAGAGGCCGAAAAGGCCAAGGCCGATGAAGCTGACCACGACCATGACGGCGACGGAGTTCCCGATCACGAAGCGGACGCGCATGTTGACGCGGAGGCGGCGGAGGACGAATTCGACGCCGATGCCGCGACGAAGGCATTCTACCGCACAAAATCCAGTCTGACCAGCAATATTTCCGAGGACATCGCGGCGTGGGCTTTCGACAGCGCGCGCAAGGCCGGCGACAAGAGTGTGTTCGAGACAGAAAGCGCCTATCTTGTTGTCTACCTGGCAAAGAAGCAGTATCCCGTGCCGACGGTTGCGGTCCGCCACATCCTGTTTATGACGGTCGATCATGAAACCGGCGAGCCGCTTTCCGACGAGCAGATCGCCGTCCAAAAGCAGAAGAGCGAGGACATCTATGAGGAGTGGAAAGCCGGAGCCAAGACCGAGGATTCATTTGCCGAGCTTGCCAACCTGAACAGCGAGGACGGTGGATCCAGCGCCACAGGCGGACTCTATGAGGGGGTCGCGCCCGGCGATATGGTGGGTGAGTTTAACGACTGGATATTTGACGCAAAGCGCAAGGCCGGCGACTCGGACATCATTGAAAGCGACTACGGCTATCACATTATGTATTTCGTCGGCAACCCGAGCTTCAAGTACCGCACCGATCTTCGAACCAGCCATACGCAGGATGACTATTCGGCCTGGCTTGAAGAAGAAATGGGCAAAGACGAATACAAGCTGACCGAAAACGCCGCTAACCTGGACAGGGCGTACAAGAAAGCGTATGTTTTAGTCAACTCGCTTGTGAGAAGGATCCAAGGCTAGATTCTAGACAGTAGACGTTAGATGAGGTTAGGGTAAGTTTTGCGCTTACCCTAACCTCGTTTGTTTTTTTGACTTTATACGTTCTTCGATTTTCGTTTGCCTGTTTTGAGCTTGCCCTTTATTTCCGGCACGGGTTCGGCAGAATTTTTCGGGATGTGGGTTTTGCGGTTGCTTTCCGTGCCGTGGGGCTGCTTCGGGTCGGGACGCCGCATTCCTGCTTTTGCCAAGGGGGGAAACCTCCTCTAGATTTTAGACTGTAGATTGCAGACATTAGACGAGGTTAGGGTAAGTTTTGTGCTTATCCTAACCTCGTATGTAATACTCCTTAAAATCATAGCAAAAAATTGTGCAAAATCCATGGGTCAAAGCTTTTACTTATTTTTTGTTGATTTTATAGTCGTTAAGGTGTATATTATATTGTTTCCTGGTGTCGGAAAAATATTCGCCGTGTTTTATAGTTACTTGAAAAGCTTCCGGTTCGCAAACTCCTCTGCGAACCAAACCTCCGAAATCTCAAATTCTTTGCCGTTCAGGTACGCAAGCGCCCCCGCGCCGGACGTGAAGTCAAACGCCAGCTTGTATGAGCACAGGAACTGCTTTTTGTAGCCGAGAGCCTTGTTCAGCGCGTTTTTGCCGTATTTTCCGTCGCCCAAAAGGGGGTGCCCTATACAGGCGAGGTGCGCGCGTATCTGATGCGTGCGCCCCGTCAGCAGCTCGACCTCCAGCAGGCTCAGGCCGCCGAAAGAGTCCAGCACGCGGTATCTTGTGCGAATCTCTTTCGATCCGTCACGCGCCGCCGGATAGACGAACACCTTGTTCTTGTTTTCATCCTTGAAAAGCCAGCCCGTAAGCGTCGCGGCGGGTTTTTCCGGCGTACCGTGGATGACGCACAGATACAGCTTGCGCAGCTCGCGGGACTTCATCTTTTCGTTGAGGATGCGCAGGGACTCGGCGTTTTTCGCGGCGACGACGATGCCGCAGGTGTTGCGGTCAATGCGGTTGACGAGCGACGGCGCGAAAGACTGCTCGCCGCCGGGGTCGAACTCGCCCTTTTCAAAGAGGTAACGCTTGACGCGCGTGATGAGCGTGTCGCGGTACTCCGTATCGTCGGGATGGGACAGCAGGCCGGCTTTTTTATTCAGAAGCAGGATGTTTTCGTCCTCATAGACAATGTCGAGCTTCCCTGACGCGGACATAAAGTCATAGCGCGTATCGGGTTTTATGAAAAACTCGTCGCCGATATACAGCTCAAGCATGTCGCTCTCACGGAGCCGCGTACTGATTTCGGCGCGTTTGCCGTTGAGCTTTATGCGCTTTAAGCGAATGTATTTGTACATAAGCGCCGGCGGCAGCGCGGGCAGGCTTTTTTGCAGGAATTTGTCGAGGCGCTGGCCGGAGTCGTTTTTGCCGATGAGGAGGGTTTTCAAGATGGGTTAGACTCCTTCGTTCTGATCTTAATATTCTGCAGCCAGTGGAACGGTATCGTGAACGGCTTCAATGAAAAGACCACCGTAACCGCCAGGGCGATCAGGCAGAGCAGCGCGATACCGCCCGGCGAGTCGAACAGCAGGTACCACTTGTACTGGCGGTTTGCCAGATATAGAAATACATGTAAAACATATACGGAGAGCGTTTCCTGACCCAGCTGCGTAAAAATTGCCTTGCCGTGCGGGACAAGCGCCAAAAACGAAACGATCATTGCCGCCGCGATGACGTAAAAACACAGCCGGGCCGTCCATTCGGTGTATGGCGGGAACATGGCGAGGGCCTTGATCTTTGAATAGGGCGTGTTGCAGGTCATGAGCGTGTCGATGACCGTTTTGGGCCAAATCAGGCTGACAGCGGCCACGGCGGCGAAAACGCCCGCGCCGGCTACGCGGAATTTCCGATTGCGCAGTTTATCAATGTGCTCCTGCGTGACGTAGTAGCCCGCCATGAAAAACGGCAGGTGCACGAACAGGCGGGAAAGCGAGAGCAACTGGGCGGCGCCGTTTTCATAGCCGATGAGAAGGCCGGCCAAAACGCCCGTGACCATGACGTGCCCCGGCTTGAAGTAGTCGAGAACCGGCAGCATGACATACCACAGGATCAGGCACTGCAAAAACCACAGTGCGGGGCGCGCATTCAGCAGGCTTGGGACGGCGTTCGCGCCGAGGACATACTTCTGGAACACGAAGAAGCAGGTCTGCCCGGCAAGATACAGGATGACATAGGTCGCGACGCGCTGGACCTTGATTTCCCGCGACTTTGAAATGTACCGCTTGGCGAAGAAGCCCGAAATGAAGATCAGCGCGGGCATATGGAAATAGTTGATCACCGCCCAAAGCACGGAGATGAACGTGTTGCTCCGCAGCGACGACGTCGAGTGCGCCAGAACCACCAAAAAAATCAGGATGAATTTCGCGTTATCAAAGTAATACAGGCGGCCTTTGCTGTCGGATATGGAATTTTTGTCGTAAAGTAAACTACCGGTTTTGCGTAGCTTTTCTATGTTTCTCTACCTCTTTTTCTGTTTTTCTAATTATTCATACCGTGGATGACCGAAAGTAGGTCAATCAATCAGAATTGCCCACCCTGCGGAAAAACTTAACATAGGTGTCCGCCCACTTTGACACCGCGAACGTGTTATACTTAGGCGGCAGCATGGCGCATATGGCGGCGGCGGCCGCTACCTGTGAGCCTACCTTGATGATTTTTGTCAGAAGTATTTTGTCCGTGCAGACGGCTTTCGCGCGCTCGACAAAGTCACCAAAGGTCATTTTCAGCATGGAACCGATATTTGTGACGCCGGTACCCAGGGAGGAAAACTCCTTGACGGTGAGGATGCCATTGTCGAAGATGAAGTCAAGCTCCGGGCCGTTAAGCTTCAAAAGGAACAGCTTGAGGCAGGCCATCGCCGCGTAGCCCGAGCCAAGCGCCCGGTAATATTCAAGCTGGTAAGGCCAAAGCGTTTCGGCGGTGTAAGCGCCGTTTTTATCGTCCGTTATCGCTTTGACAAGCATATGTGACGCTTTCAGGGAGTTCGCTATGCCGGAGCCGATGATCGGCACGGTCATGAACGCGCTGTCGCCGATGGCGGCGTAACCGTCCGCGACCAGGACGGACAGGGGCTGGCGCACGGGTATATTCACGAACTCGCCGCCGCGCATCACCTCTGTGCCCAAATGCGGGTTGTGCCTGCGGAGAGCCTCAAGCGCGTTTTCAACCTCGATCATGCCGAACGGCTCGAAGCGTCCGATGAGCACGTCCACGAACTCACCCTCCGTGGCGAGCCAGGCGATGCGCCGCTCGCCCTCGTGCAGGATGGAGACCTGATAAAGGCGCTCCGGGCAAAAATCGCCGACGCGGTTATAAAACGCGCGGTAGACGAAGAACTGTTCATTTTTCCCAACGCTGTGTTCAACGCCGCACATCTTCGGCAACCCCTGGCGGATGGGCGAGTTCAGCCCCGCCGCGTCGATCACAAGATCGGCCAAATAGCCGCCTCTGTTTGTTTCAACGCCCGCGACGCGATTGCCCAGCATGACAGGCGCGATTATCCTGCGGCCGAATTTGAGCTTGACGCCGCACTTTTCGGCATGATCGATCAGGTGCGCGTAGATGTCGGAGCGCTCCATTTTGATCTCGCGCTCGTCGTCTGAAATCTCCTGCGTCACGGGCGTCCGGCGCGACGGGCTGTAAAACGTCATGTTCTCCTTTAAGGTATATTTGTCGCTTTGAGGGTAGGGGATGATGGCGGCGCTGAGCGAACGGGGGTCGAAGATATCCGTCCAGTCATAGCCTAGTTTGTCCCGTTTTCCCCTCTCGATCACGGTGACGTCATAGCCCTTTTTCGCGAGCTGCGCCGCCGCCGCCAAACCGCCGTGCCCCGCACCCGCGACGATGATTGTTTTACCCATAGTTCTGCACCCTTTCTTTTTTTCGGAATTCATACTATCCCGCGACTAAAACCGTTGCATCTTTGCGGCTGATTTTTCACCACGCCGTGTTGTCCTCCTCGACTTGCGTCAGCAAGCCTTCGTCGTCCGCCTTGCGTGGCAAAAAATCATCTCACAAATCTTGCAACGCTTTTAGCCGCGGAATAGTATCAGGCAGCTGTGCCAGTATGATGGCGAAGAACATGACGGCGCAGCCCCCAAGCTCCCTGTATGACATCGACTGACTTAAAAACAGCCAGCCGGAAAAGACCGAAAAGACCGATTCCAGGCACATCAGCATGGAAGCGATGGCCGGTTCCGTATGCTTTTGCCCGACGATTTGCAGCGTGAACGCTATGCCGCTGCTGACGATCCCGGCGTAGACGATGTGGGGCAGGGCGCCGATGATCGGGGACAGCTCCGGCTTCGGCGACCCGAACAGGAACATGCAGGCGATGGACAAAATTCCCGCCACGAAAAATTGCGCGCACGAAAGCTTTACGCAGTCAACCGTTTTTGAAAAACGGTCTACGCACAGGATGTGCACGGCGAAGCCTATGGCGCAGCCCAGCGAGAGCAGGTCGCCGCGATTCAGGGCTAACGACCCGCTCACGCACAGTAAATACATGCCGAAGCCCGCGATAAAAACGCTGACCCAGACGATGGGCGGCGCTTTCTTTTTGACGAACATTCCCAGTAAAGGGACGAAAATCATGTACAGCGCGGTGATGAAGCCGATTTTGCCCACGGTGCTGTAGATGAAAGCGTACTGCTGGAGGCTGCTTGCGCAGAACAGCGCGAGCCCGCAGAAAAGGCCGCCTCTGAAAAGCTGCTTATGGTCGTCCTGATACGGCTTGCCCGCGCGCTTTTTAACGGCGTTTCCGACGGCCACGACGGGCAGCAGCGCCAAACAGCCCAGCATATTGCGCATACCGTTGAAGGTGAAAGCGCTGATGGGATAATCCATGCCCATGCTCTGCGCGACGAAGGTTGTGCCCCAGATCATCGCGGCGAGGAGGAGCAGGAGATTGCCGCGCAGTTTTTTTGTGTTGATGTTTATATATATCACCGTCTACGTTAAGATTACAGCAACCCAAAAGTGAGCAAGCTGATGAGCGCTCTCATGATGCTTTTTATAAAGTTGTTCAGCCATTGGGTGAGCCAATTATTTGAGCAGGGAGTGGGCGTCGGATCGGCGCCGGGGTCAGGGTCAGATGTGTATACCATGCTCTTGAACACGGGATAGCCGCCGTCGTCGGGCATTGCCCAGACGTTGTCGAAGTCAAAGCCGACGAAAGACGACTGCTCACGCATTTCCTCATCGGTGAGGGGACTCGCGTCAAAACTATCGTATTGACCTCCGAAAGCCTTTACTCCGTTGGAGGAGAGATAGTAGCAATTCTCAAATTTGTCTGGGCTACTGAAAGAACCAGCGATTGCGCCAATGGATTTTTCGGGAATCGGGATCGGGGTAGCGGCGGAGAATGGATAAAGATGATCGATGTAATGACCAAGGCTATAAGAGCTTACAACTCCCGCGCTATAACAGTTGCTGATTATTATTTCGTCGAAATCCTCCGAGTACGAAATTGATCCTACAATTCCGCCCGCTCCTTGTATTCCTCCTATTATTCCATCAGGAGAATTAATGGTAGTCCCATACCCTTCAATTGCACCTGTATTGTAGCAATTGAAGATACGTGTGTTTTGAGCGTAGCCGACGATACCGCCAACCATAGCTGAATTGTAAAAATTATCAGAAAAAACGGATATAGCTCCGATATTGTAACAGTTGCTGATAAAGGAGTCCTTAGCTTTACCGACAATGCCGCCAGTCGTGGCAAATGTCAGCACAAAAGAATTTCCTGATAGCGCAACGCCACGAACATCCCCGGTATTATAGCAATTGAATATAAAAGAAGATTCGGCGACGCTCGCGACTGCTCCGTTTCCATCGTAGGCATCGGAATACGCGAGACTTGATACGGCACAGTTAACCATACCAAGGTTTAGTACAGACGCGTTTTGCAAGAGGGAAAACAGCGCAGAACTGGTAGCAAAGAATCCGAAAAGATTAGAGATGTTTTTTATCGCGTAGCCGTTGCCGTCGAACACGCCCGTAAACGGCGCTTTTAAGGTGCCGATCGAAACCCACGTTCCCCACTCCGATAAGTCAATGTCGTTCATGAGGATGTAACTGCCTGTTAAATCGTTGCGGACGTTGTCCAGGTCCTCGGGCATGTAGATGGGTGTGTAACCGTCAGGTACGGCGGTCTTATGCTCCACAAGGTTCAATGAAATCGCTGTTGATATTGCCGCCGTCAGCGGCCGATACAGGCGAGATCAAAAACACCCCGCCCATCAACGTCACTGCCAAAATGATTGACACGAATTTCTTAAACGAACTTTTCATCACAAAGACCTCCCTTACATATTTAACCGTCCGCCGCGCCTGATACAATCGTGTCATGAACGCGCGTCCGGTTGTTTTTCCATTGCGACAAAAAGCATCGTGACCATGAACAGATACGGCAGTGGGCAGAAAATCCCCGGATTGACAAGTGACATCATCTCAACTCCTGCCCAGGACAAAAACAGCGTGGCCGTGAAGAAGCTTTTGCGGGTGGCGAACACGGCGAGTCTGACGACCAACTGGAACAAAAAGCACACGGCGCCGACGATGCCGAAGCTGCCGATGATCTGAAACGGCGACGAATGGTACCAGCACAGCGCGAACTTGGCCGACTCGTGTATATCGCGGTTGCCGAAATAGGCGAGCCCGCGCCCGAAAACAGGGTTTGACTGAAAGTCCCCGATTGCCCGCGTGAGCAGGCCGAGGCGTATCTCATTTTCCTTGAAGGAGAAAATGCGGCGCACGGTTTTGTCGAAGAGCACGAACGAGTTCCCAATGGATACTGCCGCCGCCACTAAAAGAGCCGCCGACAGCAGGAGATTCAGTCTGCGGTGCTTTTTGTCGTACACCAGGACGGCTAGCAGGCACAGCAGAAACTCAACCGTGCCGAAGATCAGGCCGCCGCGCGAGCCGGAAATCAGCAGGGCGAAGTAAAAGACGAGGCCGAGGCCCATGAAGCCAAAACGCTTGCGGGACAGATAAAACGGGAACGGCAAAGCCATGATCAGCAGCGTGGAAACGTTGTTGCGCCACTGGAAGTCGAGTATGCCGCGAATACGCAGGAACATGCTGAAATTTTCGATGTAGTGAGCGAAGATCATGAAGCAGGCGAACGCGCCGAGGAAAACCATCATAAGCGGCAGACGTTCGCTGAAAGGCTGGCCGTCGTGCTCGCTCATATGTGTTGAAAGAATAATGTAGACGGCGAGCATCCCGAAGCCCAGCCCCAGCGTGTGGTAAACGGAGACGCCAGAGAAATATTCCGGTGCGGTTATCACGCCGACGCCGCCAAGGGTCACGGCCGCGCTGACTAGTGCGATTCCCCAAAGCGACGGTCCGGCAACGAGCTTTTTGCGGCTCCGTATAAAGTGGAAAACCAGGCCGCTGACGAACGGAACGGCGAGCCACCAGTAGCGGACGAATACGTCGTAGGAGTCATGACATTTGAACAGCATGGCGTTCAGCAGGAAAAAGGGAAGCGCGGATGTGAGCACGTCGCCGCTGATCATGAGCGTGAGCAAAATCACGGCGGCGAAAACGAATACCCCGGCGACCTCGGCGCGGAGAACCGTCAGGACGCACGCGAGCAAAAAAACGGTCAGCATATAATAAACGGAACCGATATATGTACGCAGATTTTTAACCGCACGGCTGGCCAAGCTGTCACCACCTCTTTCCCACATAGCATTATACTATAAATATGGGTTAAAATCAAGAAATATTTGTAATCCGAAAGCAGGTGTGCTATACTAAGTATACGCAAAAGGGATGTGAGTTTGCATGTCATCAAAAAAGATTATAAAGGGGTGTATAGCCGTGATTTTATGCGCGGGATTATTAAGCGCGTGCGCCGAAAACGGACGTATGCCCGGGTTTGAAATTGATACCGGCAGGCCGTCCGTGACGGCTCACGCAGGGGCGATGCTTACGCTGCCGAACAAGCCGTATTCGGTACGCAAGTCCGTGAGGGCGGGGGCGGATATCGTTGAGATCGACGTGACTTTCCGTCCCGACGGCACGCCGGTCATGAAGCACGCCTCCTCGCCGGGAAAGCGCGGGGGAGCCATGCTGTACAAGGGTTTTGCGGAGGTCGCGAAAAGCGGTACGTGCCGTATCAACCTTGACCTCAAGTCGTCCGCGAATTTGCCCGAGGTGGAACGGCTGGCGCGTGAGTACGGCCTTTCGGAGCGTGTGTTTTTCACGGGCGTGGGTGAGGAATGGGCGGTAAAGGCGCGGGCCGAAACGGATATACCGTACTACCTCAACGTGGTTGTTGACGAAAGGCGCAGGGACGACCCCGGATACGCGAGGGAGCTGGCGGAAAAGATCATGTCGCTTGGCGCGATCGGGCTGAACTGCGAGTATACGGGGATCAGCAAAACGCTGGTCGATACGATGCGCGAAAACGGGCTGCTTGTGTCGGCGTGGACGGTGAACGGGCGCGGGGATATGCAGGCGATGCTTGACGCGGGGGTGGATAATATTACGACGAGACGGCCGGCGGCGCTGATGAGGATGATGGCGCAAGGTTGATGATCCGCAGGCCTTGCTGCTTCGCGTAATTGACGGTGTAAGCTGTCCCGCCTTTTTCGCTTGTCAGATAGCAGACGCAGACGCCGCTATTGTCAACCATTGCTCTGTTTCGCGTAAACATACAGCCATTGTAATAATGCTCTGATGTATATACGGCCTTATCCGCCTTTAGCAGGATTTGGCCGTATATTTTTTTGTCAGCTTCAGTCCATCCCCTGGTTTGCTCTTTGCAGGGAAGGATCAAGATAAGCTGAACATACGGATATTTCTCTTTCAGACTTAAAACAGCAAGAGCCGCCATCGTGTCAAAGCCCAGCGCGCCGCCCGCGCAAAAATTTCGAACGCCTTGATTGATGAGATTTATGATCTCTGATTCAAGGCGTTTTTGTATGCCATCATATTCGTTTTCGGGAATTTGCCTGTGGCCTGTAAAACAAGCGGTTTTTTCTTTCATAATTTACAATCCTCACTATTTGTTTGTTTGAACTATATAGTAATACAAAAAAATAGACAAGTCAACTCATATAAGTCGACATTTTAAGTCTTTATGAGTTAACTTGTTTGTATAGGAGGATTGTTATGAATATTCAAATAGCTGTGAAAGATAGAATCTTGGAATTATGTTCCTCAAGAAAAATTACTGTTAATAAGCTTGGTACAATTTGCGGTATTACGCAATCAACTTTGAAAAACATTGTTTCAGGTCGAAATGGAGCGACTGTTTTAACCGTTAAAAAAATATGTGATGGTTTGGATATGACCATTGTAGATTTTTTTGATACGGAGGAATTTAAGAGTTTGGAGCAAGAGATAGAATAAAAAAACGCGCCGCCCGCGAGGAAACATCGAACGCCTTGATTGATGAGATTTATGGTCTCTGATTCAAGGCGTTTTTGGATTGCCGCGTATTCATTGGCGGGAATATTTCTGTGGCCGGTAAAGCAGCAGGTTTGGTTTTTCATAACAGTCCTCCAAAAGAAATTAGTGATACACCACTAATTATAGCATGCGTTATAGTGAAAGTCCACTAACAAAAGGTAAAAAATAAAGGTATCCTTTCAAGTGGAACATCACTATAAGGGAGGCTATCTAAATGAACATCAACGAAGCTACAAGAAAAAGAATACGGGAACTGTGCGCAGCAAGAAAAATGACTCCGAACGCGTTAAGCTATGTTTGCGGTGTATCACAATCGACTATAAAAAGTATCTTGAATAGTGAAAGTAAAAGTCCAAAAGTGGAAACCATCAAAAAATTATGTGACGGGTTGGAAATAACAATGGCACAGTTTTTTGATACCGAAACTTTCAATTCTTTAGAACAGGAAATAAAATGAAAAAAACGCGCCGCGTAAATTCCTACGCAGCGCGTTCCATGTATCACGTCTACAATCTACTGTCTAGAGTCTAGCGTCTAGACTCTAGACTCCTGAGTACGCTGAAAACCCGCCGTCCACAGGCAGTATAACGCCGGTGATAAACGCCGAATACGTCCCGTCGCACAGGAAAAGCAGCGCGCCCGTCAGGTCGTCCGGGACACCGAAGCGCCTCAGCGGCGTGTGGGCGATGATCTTGTCTGAGCGCGGCGTGAGCGTGCCGTCGTCGTTGAACAGCAGCTTCTGATTCTGTATCGTCGCGAAAAAGCCGGGCGCGATGGCGTTGACGCGGATGCCTACGTCAGCGAAATGCACGGCCATAAACTGCGTGAAGTTGGACACAGCCGCCTTTGCCGCCGAGTATGCCGGAATCCTCGTTAAGGGGCGGTATGAATTCATTGACGAGATATTGACGATGCAGGCGTTCGGACGGCCTACCATGTCTTTGGCGAAGGCTTGCGTGGTTAGCAGGGTGCCTAAAAAGTTTAGGTTGAAAACAAATTCGATCCCCTTGGCGTCGAGATCAAAAAAGGTCTTGACGCCCTCGGCTTTTTCGGCAAGGTCGGAGAGCTCAAGGGTGTCCTTGGTGGTGGTGCCCAAGGGGGAGTTGCCGCCCGCGCCGTTGATCAGAATGTCGCATATGCCGAATTTTTGGGTGACGGCCTCACGCGCGTCCTCCAGGCTGGCGGCCTCAAGTACGTTGCAGGCCACGGCCATGGCCTCGCCGCCTGCCGCTGAGATTTCGCTGACCACTTTCTGCGCCGCGTCGAGCCGGAGATCCAGCACGGCGACCTTGGCCCCCTGCGCGGCGAGATCCTTTGCGAAGCCGCTGCATAATACGCCGCCGCCGCCGGTTACGACCGCGACCTTGTTCTTTAAGTTTGTATGTACCATAATTTAGCTCCTAGACTTTAGATTTTAGATGTACTAAAGGGAATGCAGTGTGTTTCCATTACATAACTTGCCGTTACAAATTAAGCAGCAGCGTATGCAAGGCGTCCGCCGCGGCCTTGAAGCTGTCGTCGCGTGTCGCGTAACTGAAGTCCCTGCGGTTCTCCAGCTGGCTTGCCGTGCCGCCGTCGGCCTCAAGCTCCTTGAGCCCCTCAAAGACCTTGAGGTGCGGCTCGATGGTCAGGAAACGCTCGCCGTCCTTTTGAGCGAAGCGCTTCAGCAACTCGGCGAAATTCGCGTCGCCCATGCCGGCCGGAGTGATGGCGCGGTCGGAAAAACGGGCGTCCTTGACGTGCATGTAGTCGATATACTCCGCGAGCATATCGTAGGCAGGGAGGATCTCCACGCCGTCGAGGATATAGTTGGCCGGGTCGAACACGCCGCCCAGCTTGCTGCCGAGAGCCTGGTGGAGTTCAAGGCAGCGCTCGGGAATATCGCCGTAAATGCCGCGCTCGTTTTCGTGGCAGCATTTGATCCCGCTTTTGAGTGAGTAGTCGCAGAGCGCTTCCACGCGGCGGAAAGCTTCGTCTTTGCAGTCCGCGTAGTTCTCAATGTCAGTGAAATAAAAGCTGAACATGCGGATGTTTTTCGTGCCTAAAACGCATGCAACCTCGACGGTGTTTTTGAACGCCTCGAAGTGCGGCTCAAAGTCGTCGGTCACCTTGATCTTGCCGTAGCCGGAGCCGATGGCCGACACGCCGATGCCCGCGCCGTCAAGGATTTTTTTCAGATCCTGCGCTTCGTCCGGGGTGGTGCTGTTGATGCTTTTGCCGTCGCCCAGGCCGCGCAGCTCAATGTGGGTGATGTTGTTCTTTTTGCAGGCCTCGATCTGATGCAGGATGCCGCCGGAGGCCTCGTCGGCAAAAGCCGAAACAATGAATTTTGCCATGCTTGCGTACCGCCTTTCAATATATATAGTCGTATTATATCAAAGTGAAACGAAAACTTCAAGATGCTGATTCACATATATTTTGACCGACTCAAACGCCGCGCCGCTTTCACGCTCCATGACCGCGCGGAAAGCTTCGTTCAGGTCGCTGACGCCGGGCTCCGTGACGGAAATCTCCTCGTCCTCGCCGTCGAACATCTGATACCCCCGCGCGAAAACCGAAGCGAATTCCCCGCCGATAACGTCCCGTGCGGCGGCATTCGCGGCAGTGGTGAGGGGCTTGCCGTTTTGCCGGAAGAACGCGCCGAGGCTTTCCGCGCCCTCGCAAAGCACATAATAAAGGGCGTAGACATACTGCTTCGGCACGGGCAGAGAGTGAAACGCCGCGTTCATGTCGGACTGCGGCTCAAGCTCCTTTTGGATCACGGCGGCCAGCCCGCGCAAGAGCCGCTTCGGTTCCTCCGCGCGCGCCTTTTCGGCGGTCAGGGACGCGAACTCTATCGCCAGGTCGTGCTCTTCTTTGAGCTGCTTGAGGATGGACTCGCGGTCGGCGCCGGAGCGGCGGGACGACGCGGCCGCTTTCATCCATACGAATACGGTCACGATGAGCAGCGCGGCGAAAGCTGCCACTAAATACCAGTATTGGCCAAAGTACGCCAAGATTTCTTTAAACATATTATCAGCCTTTCTCACTAATCTCACAAAGCAATTTATAGATATCGGCTTTTTTGAAGCCGGTTTCTTTCGCGGCGGCCTTTGCCGCGTCACTGACGGACATGCCGTCCGCCATATAACCTCGCGCGGTTTCGGCGGCGGCTTCGAGGGTGACCGGCTCAGGCTTTGGCAGACATGCCCCCTCGACGATGAGCACGAATTCGCCTTTCGGCGTCTGCTCGGCAAACATTCCGGCCGCTTCCGACAGCGTCGTGCGCGTGACAGTCTCGTGGATTTTCGTCAGCTCCTTGACAAGCGCGATACGGCGGTCCCCGAACGCTTCATGCAGGTCCCGCAGCGTTGACGCGAGTTTGTGCGGCGCTTCGTAGAAAATCATCGTGCGCCGCTCCGTGAGCAGGGAATCGAGGTGCTCGCGGCGGCTTCGCCTGTTCACGCTCAAAAATCCCTCGAAAGTGAAGCGGCCGGCAGGCATCCCGGACACGGACAGCGCCGCCGCGAAAGCGCACGGTCCCGGAACCGACTCCACGCGGATGCCGTGATCATGGCACGCGGCGACAAGCTCCTCGCCGGGGTCGGAAACGGCGGGCATTCCGGCGTCCGTGACAAGGGCGCAGGACTCACCCGACAAAAGCCGCGCGATGATTTCCTCGCCGCGCTCACGGCGGTTGTGCTCGAAGTAGCTGACCAGCGGCTTTTTGACGCCGTAGCGGTTGAGCAGCTTCAGCGTGACGCGGGTGTCCTCAGCGGCGATGAAGTCGCAGGTCTCAAGGGCGCTGAGGCCACGCGGGGAGAAGTCGCCGAGATTGCCGATGGGGGTGCCCACGACGTATAGAATGCCCGGCATATGACTCCTCCTTTGTTTTTTTATGCAATCCTACTTGCGGCAAATCATCAGCGCGTGGTTCGCAAGCCCCGTGCACGAACGGCTTGCGCTCATTCTGTCCGCAAGCTCCATGTACCAGGCGAACTGCTCCCCGCTCATCGTGTTTACCGCGCTTGCCGCGAAGAAAAAATCCAGCCCGCAATTTTTTATGACCGCGAGTTTTTTCTGCCCCGCGTCGTATTCCATTTCCTCGGGTGAGGTGAAGAAAAACAGGCCGGGACGCTCGTCGTCGGTGTGATGCTCAAACACGTACTCGTTTGTCTTTGCGTTGGGGTATATGCTTCGCCATTTGCCGAACCTTTTGCGCCGCCATCTATCGTCTACGCACGCGCCCGCATAGACGCCGATCCCGTTTATATAGGCAAAGGCCAATACCGCGCCGGTTCGCGCGATTCTGTAGCATTCATTGAAAACCTTTGCCCGTTCCTCGCGGGACAAATGATACATGGGACCCAGGCAAAGCACGGCATCGAAGCTGTTATCCGCGAATTCGGGGAGACTTGCCGCGTCGCCGACCGCCGCGCGGAGATTCGTTTTACCCTCAGCCGCGATCTTCTTGTTGAAAACCGCGATGTTGTCGGGCGAGAGGTCAATGCCCGTATATTCGGCGCATTTATCGGCGAAAAACATGCCGTAATATCCCGTCGCGCAACCAAGCTCAATCACGCGGGACCCGGGCGTGATGTATTCGGCGAGCAGTTTTTTGGTGTAGTGGAATTCAAGGCCGGTCGATCTTGACTCTGCGTACCTGTTGTCCTCTTTGCCGCCGCTGTATTTGGCGATGACTTTTTCGCGATTTGAATCCATGCAAATCCCCCTCTATTTATTACGATATGAGCCGTATATCGTGAGCGCTTCCTTTGTCAGCTCCGTGCCGTCCGTGGTCATGACAAGCTCCGGCTCGATGATCATGCCCGGCCTGCCTCCCTTGCGCCCCTCAGCTAAAATCAGCATCGGCTCGCGTCCCTTTTGGTGGACGACGGTGCGCAGACGCTTCGGTTCAAGCCCGTGCTCCCGCATGGAGCAGACGACGTCGGCCAGACGTTCCGGGCGGTGGCAGACACAAAAGCGCCCGCCGAAGCGCAGCAGCCTTTTGGCGGCTTCCGCAACGTCGGAAAAGCGGCACGTCACCTCATGCCGCGCGATGAGCGACGCATCGTCCGCGCTTTGTATCCCGGCAAGCGGCGCCTTGTACGGCGGGTTCATGGTCACGAGATCACAGGAAGCCGGGGGCAAAACGCTTATGTCGCGCAGGTCGCCGTTCACGACCTCAAGCCTTTTGTGAAGCCCGTTCAGTTCGGCGGCCTTTCGCATAAGCTCACACGCGTCCGGCTGTATTTCAAGCGCGGTGACGCGTAAACAGCGCGACTCGCGAATCCACAGCAACGGAATGATCCCGCAGCCGGAGCCTAAGTCGCAGGCGATATCTTTTTGTTTCGGATTGGAAAAGTATGCCAAAACAAACGCGTCCGTGCCAAAGCGGTGGACGTCGGAGAGCACGGCGGTTATGCCGTTGCCAAGCGGTTCACAATTCATCATCATACATCAAAAAGTGTGGGATAATCGTACTGGCGGGGGTCGATATAAACGATTTCCATGCCGCGCGCCCTGGCCAGCCTGACGGTTTGCCCGGTGCCGCTTTGACGCTGGGTCGGGTCGTACAGGGCGACCAAAACATCGGAATGGTCCACCATATATTTGTTGCGTTCGGCGTAGCAGCCCTTGAAGTAATGATCGGACAGGCAGACGGTTTCGTCGCACATGGCGAGGATCTCGCGGTAACGCCGCTTGTCCTCGTCGGAATAGCGGCTGTCCTGCCCGCGAAAGGGGACGACGGCGGCGAGTTTGATATAGAAATATTCCTTTTTCAGCTCACTGACGGCCTCCGCGAACCAGATATCCGCGCCGCTGGACATGCCGGTATAAAACATGGAGACGCCTTTTTTGTGCAGATTTTCCAGCACAAGGAAGATATCCCGGCGCATGGAGCGAAACTCGTCCGCGTTTTCGTCAGTGCTGAAAGAGATTTTTTCGGCACGGTGTCCGGTAAAGCAGCATGAAAGCATGGGAGAATTGACCTTTCTTAAACGGTGGCTATAACCTCGTTGTCGTATTTGTCGGCCTCGGCAGACTTAATGGCTTCTTCAATTTTTATGTTGATATTATGCTTCCCTCTGTGAAGATAAGGGTAAAACCGCAGGGGTATGTAGAACGCGAAAGCGCCGACGGCATTGAATACCATGTCGGTCATCGTGTCTATAAGCGCGAAACGCGTGGGGTCAAGAGGGTCGAACAGGGTTTTATCCGAGCCGGACAGCACGGCAAGCTCATATGACCAATGCTGCGTGTCGCCGCGGAACACTTGATCAAACGCGAATTCGCCGATTTCCCAAAGCCCCGACATCATAAACGAAAAACCCAGCGCGCACAGCAGGACGATTTTTTCAGGCGCGGTTTTTTGGTCGCGCTTTTGCATCGCGACGGCGATCTCATAGCCGATGAACACCAGGCCCGCGCCGCAGAGCAGGTGCAAAAAGGTGTCCCACCAGCCGACGGCATAATAGTAGTCGAGGTATGCGCCGAAGAAAGACGCGCCGAAAAATCCCGGGATCAGCGCATCCTGCACTCTTGACGGAATCTGCCGGAAGAAAGTTTTTTCCGGCATCAGCATCATAAGCTCCCACGTGAACATGCCCAGCAGATTGAACGATATCTGGGTCGCTTTCTGCGTATCGGTTGACAGCATGGGGATCAGCGCGTAAACCATCAGGGCGCGCATGATCCACCAGTAGACAAGCTGCCGCTTTTTGCAGCCGGACAGGACGCGGATTATGTAGTTCTTCAAATGTATCCACCTTTGCAAACAGAATAAATTTAAGTATACCATTTCGCCGAAGCAAAGTAAATTACTTCGGCGAAAATAAGACGAAGACAAAAATTACCAACGGACTGTCTCCTAATCCCTGCCAACTGATTCCTCACGCCTGATAAGTGCCCACGTCGCGTCAATAAGATGCCTGAACTGCGGCTCGGCCAGCTGTTCGCATATAAACTTCTGGCGCGGCGAATTGATGTCCTCGCCGGAAATTTCCATAAATCCGCGCTCGCGGCACATATTTTGGATTCGTGTGAGCTGCTCTATTGTGTTGCGCGACGGCATGTACGTGACCGCGTCAACGCCGTTTTCCGAAAGCGTGTCAAACAGGACGCCCAGGTAATCGTCCTCGAACTTCTGCGCTTTTTTGTCGCCGGTTACAGAATCGCCCACGTCGCCCAAATAAGCGTAGCACAGCAGCGCGCCGGTTTCCCTGGCGAGCTTTGACAGCGATTTCAGGTGCATACACTCGTCGGCCGCGGAGACGTATATCCCCTCTATGAATCCCGCTTTCAAAGTGCCGAGCAGGTCGTAGTCGAAATAGGGGTTCGCGGGGTCGGCCAGCTGTGCCCTCTGTTTATCGGACAGCGGGAGCCTGAGCTGATCTTCGACGAACGCGGCCGTGCCCTCCCGTCCGACGGTCCCGACGATTTTTTTGCAGACGGCGTACATCAGGTGCCGCTCGGTGACGCTTCCGCCCTCCGTGAATTTTGACAGCGGCAGGACGTCCCTATCAAAATCTACATCGATCCCATACGCGCCCAGGACAGCGTTTGCGTTCGCGGCCATTTTGCGGTTGCGGGCGTTCCTTTTTTCGCGCAGAGGGGCAAAGGCATCCTGCAAAAATTTGACGCGCCCGCGCGGTACGCCGTGAAGCGCCATATACGCCACGCTTTTTTGGTCGGGGTTGTTGACGAGCCTGCCCTCAAGCGCGGTGCCGTCCAAACTGACGCGGCACTCGAGTCCGACCGTAGTCGCCACGCCGGCGAGCTCCCCGGCTCTTGTGAATTCGTCCGCGCCGGCGATGGAGTCATGATCCATCAGCCCGGCGGTCATGAGCGTCGCTGCGCGGGCGAAGTAGACGGCGGCGGCGGGGGAGTAGGGCGAAAAAGAGTAGAAAGTGTGGATGTGGTTGTTGGCGTACAGGTTGGAGCGCTTTGGAGGCTCGGTTTCCGATTTGATGAGGGATTCGAGCGCGGCAAGGCGGTCTTGCGCCGATCCGGTGTTAAGCTTTTTGAGGATGTTTTGCATTTTTGTTGTCCTTTCGGCATAAACGGCCATATAAAGGCTTTTGCTTATTAGTGACGATTGATTTCTTTAAGTAAATGGTAAACGACTGTTGTATCCGGCATTATTTCCGCTCCACTAGGGCGTGTTTGAAAAATCCCCGTGTGTGGATTTTTGAGTGATTTTTTCGCCGCACAAGGCGAAATTTTGCAGGAATACGCCCGTATTTCGAAAAATTTTAACGCAGTGCGACGGAAAAA
>Ga0123353_10000154_pt1 | contig 86725 bp, 67 predicted proteins | sample TergutLab28metaG_3_FD_92763 | JGI IMG/M metagenome (GOLD analysis project Ga0123353, IMG submission 92763) | Labiotermes labralis P3 segment gut microbial communities from Petit-Saut dam, French Guiana - Lab288 P3 | ecosystem: Host-associated > Arthropoda: Insects > Digestive system > Gut ...
ATCAGCAGTATGAAGGAAAAAGAGTGCAGGCATTGCTGCAATCCAGAACGGAAAGCAGTTATGACGGCTGGAACATAAATGCGAACGTAGAAGCGTTTTACAAAATATTGGAAAGCGATGTTATGAATTTGAGTCCGTTTGCAGGGGTGGACGGAAGTTTTATAAGAACGAGCGGATTTAAAGAAAAAGGATTTGATAACGCTGCGGCAGTACTGACGGTAAAAGACAATCAATTTGAGATATTGAACGCAGTGGCAGGGTTAAGAGCGGAAAAAGAGATAGGTTCATTGAGATGGTACGGAGAGCTGGGAGGAAAATATAATTTAAGAGGCAGCAAAGGAATATTTGAAGCAACGCTGAACAATTTGGATAATGAGTTTGATATATACGGAGCCGGAAATAACTTATTGTCCGGGAAAGCGGAGATAGGATTCAGCGCGGATATATGGAATGGTGTAGAAGTATTTGCTATGACTTCATACGAGAAAGCTGAAAGATTTCAGCAGGTGGTTGGAGAAGCGGGAATCGGCTACAGGTTTGGAAATGCAAAGAGAAAAAGTCTGGACATGAAAGCGGAAGAAGAATCCAGAGAAGCGTATAAGTATAATGAAATGGCACAGGAAGCTTTGAAAGAAGCATTAGATGCAGCAGTGAGAGCAGAAAACCACGCAAAAGAAGCGGCAAATGCGACAACAATAGAAAGTTCAAAAGAAGCGGCAGAGAAAGCGAGAGAAGAAGCAAAAAGAGCAGTACTTGCGGCAAACAAAGCAGAGAGAGCCGCACAGTTAGCCAAAGAGGCGGCAGATAGAGCGGCGATAGCTGCGAGAGAATCGGCAGGACTGACAAAATCGGAAAAACAGTTAAGAGAAAGCAGAGCAAGACTGGCGGCGGCGAAAGCGGAAGAAGCGGCAAGATTAGCAGAAGCAGCGGCGAGACTTGCGAAAGAAGCGGCCGAGAGAGCAGGAAAATGGTCTAACGAAGCCAAGGAAAGCAGTATAAGAGTAGAAAACGAAATAACGATGTTCAAAGAAAAGGAAAAGAGCGGAGAAATCCAGCTTGTTGCGGTAAAAGGAAAACCGAAGGCGAAAGGATTTAGATTAACAAGAGCATTGTTTGATTTTGATAAGTCTGACTTAAAGCCTGACGCGAAGAAAGCTGTAGCGGGAATGGCAAGAGCATTAAGGGAATTGGATTATGAAAAAGTGACGATAGAAGGACATACTGACAATGTAGGCGATCAAAAATACAATGATGCGTTATCGATGAGGAGAGCAAATACCGTACAGAAAAAGTTAGTAGAATTGGGAATAGACGCAGATAAGACAGAAACTGTAGGATACGGAAAAACGAAGCCGATAGCGTCAAACGCGACGGCGGACGGCAGAGCGAAAAACAGAAGAGTGGAAATAATAGTAGAATAACGGCAAACAATAAAGAACAATTAACAAAGTACAAATAGTAAACAACGGCGGCGGCAGATTTCAAATTGCCTTCGCCGTTGTTTATTTAAACGGAACTCTTGCGGAAAAAATAAAATAGGCTATACTACAGATAGCGATATAATGAGATAGTAAAAAGGAGGCAGTACATGAAAAAACTTTTATTAATTATTACGGCATTTATGTTTTTGTTCGGCGTGAAAACGTATGCGGATGATGTTTACATTTTTACTGATTTCGAAACATATTTTACAAACGGAACCCCTAAAAGTCTGGAGTTGAAAGGTAATATTACATTTGCTTATGGGCTTAGCGCCGGTTTGGGGCTTAAAGAAATTATCGGCGGCGGTTTTACTCTTGACGGAGTTAATACATCCAGCGGATTAAGAGTATTGAATAATAATTCTTTTACGGTAACCGGACCTATAACATTTCAAAATTTTGTAAATGTGGCTAGCTCCGGCGGCGCGGTATTTTTACAAAACAGCAGCGCGGCGTTTAACGGCAGCGTAGATTTTGTAAATAATATTTCAAGTTTTTCCGGCGGCGCAATATATTCAAGCGCTTCTTATATAAATTTTGATGTTTTAAACGGCAGTATAGTATTTAGAGAGAACAGCGCTAACCGCAGAGCCAGCGCTACCGGCGGCGGAGCAGTATATGCGGTTCAATCAACAATGAATTTCAGCGCGGCAAACGGAAATATCATATTTGATTTGAATGTTTCAAACGATGAGTATGTATTCTCTAATACGCTTGGCGGCGGAGCTGTATATACAAGGCAATCAAAAATGGATTTTGAAGTTTCAAACGGTAATATATTATTTAGTGAAAATAGTATCAATCGCAGAAATGGGTATTCCGGCGGCGGAGCGGTATTTGCCAGTCAATCAACAATGAGTTTTAAAGCAACAGACGGGAATATAATATTCAATTCAAATGCTGCGAGTGCTCCGCTCAATTATGATGAATCCGGCGGCGGCGCGATATATGCATCCGCGTCTAAAATGGATTTTAACGTTTTAAGAGGCAGCATAGTGTTTGAGTCAAATAATATTGGCGTTAATTGGTATGATGCTGAAGGCGGAGGTATTCGCGCTTCCGGTTCGAGAATAAGTTTTAGCGCAGAAGACGGAGATATTGTTTTCCGTTCAAATATAGGACGCGGAGCGCTGTATGTAAATAATTCATCAGCAAATTTTGTTGTTTCAAACGGAAATATAATATTTGATTCAAATATTGGCGGCGGAATATATTTAATCGGAACATCAGAAGTGACGCTTAGCGTTGAAAACGGCAAAATAATCTTCGATTCAAATACCGGATCAGCGGTGCGCGCGGCATCTTTCCCGAGCGGTAATATTATATATTTTGACGGGATTGCAGAATTTACTTCAAATACCGCTAACGCATTGTATTTGACGCAAAAAGAAACAACGTTTAATCATGAAGTATCTTTTACCGGTAATAACGCGACAGGCGGCGGAGGGTCTCTTCAACCTGATTCCGGCGGCGCAATTTTTATTTTAGCTGATACAAAATATACGTTTAATTCAACATCAACGTTTACGGGGAATATAGCGTATGGCTCCTCTCAGACATATGTGAATACCGGCGGCGGAGCGATATATTTACTTAGAAGTTCGTCTGTATTTAACGGCAAAACGTCGTTTATAAATAATGTATCCAGCACTGTCGGCGGTGCAGTATATTCCAGTAATTCATATGTATCGTTTACCGGCAAAGAAACAAATTTTATAGGAAATAGAGCAGAAACCATCAATGGGAACCACGGCTATGGCGGAGCTATATATGCCGGAGGAGCTTCAACGGTGAGTTTTAATGTTACCGGAGGGACTATTTCGTTCGTTTTAAATACCTCGACAAGTTCATCATATGGCGGCGGAGCGATATATGCGAGCGCGTCGCAAGTAAATTTTGACACAACATATAGTCTTTTATTATTTAGTTCTAATTCTGCAAACAGTTCAATGTCCAGAGGCGGAGCAATAAATGCGCAGACTCAGTCAACAATAACTTTTAAAGCAGCCGATGGAGATATAATATTTAATGCAAACGAATCCGGCGGTTATGGCGGTGCGATATATGCAAATAATTCGCGATTAAATTTTGACGTGGAAAGAGGAAGCATAATATTTAGTTTAAATTGGGCTGGTTCGCAAGGCGGAGCAATAGAAGTTAGCGGCTCAACAATGACTTTCAAAGTAACAGACGGGAATATATTGTTTGATTCAAACAGGAATCAATATCTCGGCGGCGCAATATATGCCGGCACAAGGTCATCAATGACTTTTTCTTCATTGAGAGGCGATATAATATTTAGTTCAAATAGCACTACCGGCGGCGGCGGAGCGCTATATGTGACGGGCTCAACAATAAGCTTTAGCGCTGAAAATGGAGATATAATATTCAGCTCAAATAGCACCACCGGTAATAACGGCGGAGCGTTAAACGCCCAAAGTGCTGCTTTAATAAATTTTAGCGCAATCGGCGGAAACATAGTATTTAGTTCTAATGTTGCTCAATACCTTTTTGTTATGTCTTCAACCAGAAACGGCGGAGCAGTATATGTATCAGGCGGTTCAACAATAAGTTTTAGCGCGACAGGCGGCAAAATAATATTTAGTTCAAATATTGCGGGTATAAATTATGCCGGAATTCAAAGTGGTAACGGCGGAGCTATATATGCTATGGCGGCGTCAAATATAGAATTTGACGGGGAAGTGATATTTACATTAAACCGAGCGTTGACAAGCGGCGGAGCGATATATTCATTGGCAAATCAAAAGTACGTGTTTACCGACACGGTAACGTTTACCAACAATGCGGCAGGCGTTAAAGGCGGAGCAGTGTATTTGGGCGGAAATGCGAATATAGATTTTGGCAGCGCGAAGTTTTACGCGATAGAAAATATGGCGGGGTTCGGAGGATTTTTATTTTCAACAGGAACAAAAACAATAGATATGACATGGAATAATATAACGATAACAGGCAATTACGCAGATTACGGCGGAACATTGTTTGCAGAAGACGGTACGCTATTCAGGTTTAACGGTTTGCGTACAGATATGAGTATGACCAACAGTACAGCGGCGTACGGAGGAATAATAGGGTTGGGAGTAAATGGCGGAGCAGATTTCAGCAACACGGTATTGTACGCAGAGAATAACATAGCGGAAACAGGCGGCGGATTTATGTATGTGGCAGGTGGGACAGCGACATTTAACGAAGCGAATATAACGAATAATACGGCAGGCAGTTACGGGGGAGCGATATATGTGGGAGCAGGTTCACTGGTAACAGCGAAGAATATAGTACTTAGCGGAAACGAAGCAGGAATGAAAGGCGGAGCAGTGTATATGGAAGGCGAAGACGGCAATGCTGCGGTAATGAATATAACGCCGACAGTAAATATGGTTGTAGACGGAAATACGGCAGGAGTAACGCCGAATTCGTTTCATTTGGAAGAATACGCGGAGCTGAACTTAGCAATAGGAAGCGGACTGACAATGACAATAAAAGACGGAATAACGTCGGGTTCAAACAATACGGAAATAACGAAGACAGGAGCGGGATTATTGTTGTTGGACAGCGCAAATAACGGTATAGACGGAAGATTGAACATATACGGCGGAATAGTGCGTACGGGCAATGAAATAGGAGCAGGCGACATATATTTTAATAACAACGGGAAACTGAACATAACGGACAGTATAGATATGCAGAGCAATCTGTACGCGTTGAGCGGCAGTTCGGTGATAGATTTAGAGATAAATAACGGTAAGACAATAACGATGGAAGGAGTAGCAGGGGATGGAAAAGGAGGACTGTTGCTGAACGGCGGAAAACTGGTAATGACGGTTGGTTCGTCGGCGGACTTAGGGACAGCGATAATAAACAGCGGAGCAATGGAAATATTGACAGAAAACTTTGGAGCGTCACAGTTAACGGTAAACGCGAATACGGTATTGAGCGGTAATGGAAAAATAGTTGGCAATGTGACAAATAACGGAACATTAAGAGCAGGAGAAGCAAGCGGACAGGGAGCAAACGAATTTGGAAGACTGACAATAACGGGAGATTATACAGAGAACGGAATATTGAGAATAAGATTGAACGAAGGTGTACTAGGAAGTTTAATAGATCCGATGAACGATAAGCTGATAGTAGGAGGAAATGCGACAATCAATGCAGGAAGCCAGATATATTTGGATATGAGCAACGGATTTGAGATATATAAGGAATACACGGTATTAGAGGCGACGGGAGTAGTAAGCGGGTTATACAGCGGATTGGCAAAATTGTATCCGTCGTTTAATATAAAAATCGGTTCTGAAGACGGGAAAAAGGTGATAGTGTATTTAAGCGATGTGGAAACGGACTATGTGGAGATACCGGGATTAGACCATAACAATTTGGAAGTAGCGAAGATAATAGACAAAGTAACGGCCGGCGGAGACGCGGACAAAATCAACGATATATCGAAGATAATAGGAACAATGGATTCGCTGGATGATATGGGAAAAAGAAGAGTAATGGAAGAGGTATCGGGAAGCATATACGCGAACGCGTTGTTAATGAGCGGAAAGCAGATGAGACAGGCGTATCATAGGATATTAGACAGAAGGGAAAGCGGTTATGAAGGGTATAATGCGTGGGCAGGAATATACGGTTCGCAGATGAAAATGGAGCAGGACAGCAACAGCGGGGACTTTAAAGCAAGAAACGGTTATATGATAATGGGGTTAGAAAAATACAGCGACAGCAGTAACTTTATGATGGGATATTATTTGAGCGGAGGACAGCACGACACGCATCAGTGGGACGACATAGTGGACATAAAGGATTACCGAGGCGGCTTGTATTTAGGAAAATTTATAGATAAGTGGACAATAAGAGGAGAATTAAGCGGGGGTTATCAGCAGTATAAGGGACAGAGAGTACAGAAATTATTGCAGTCGAGAGCAGAAAGCGAATATGACGGATGGAACATAAACGCGAACGTGGAAGCGTTTTACAAAGTATATGAAAGCGAAGCATTTAATTTAAGTCCGTTTGCGGGGTTGGATGGAAGTTTTATAAGAACAAGCGGATTTAAGGAAAAAGGATACGGAAACGCAGCAGCGGTATTGACGGTGAAAGACAACCAGTTTGAGATAATGAACGCGTTAGCGGGAATAAGAGCAGAAAAAGAGGTAGGAATATTGAGATGGTACGGAGAGTTAGGAGCAAGATATAATTTGAGAGGAAGTAAAGGACAGTTTAAGGCAACGTTGAACAATTTAGTTGATGAAGAGATGACGATACTTGGAGCGGGAAACAGCTTGTTGTCTGGGAAAGCGGAGTTGGGATTTAGCGCTGATATATGGAAAGAGGTAGAGATATTTGCGATGGGCTCGTATGAGAAGGCGGAAAGATTTAATCAGGCAGTAGGTGAAATAGGACTAGGGTACAGGTTTGGAAACGCGAAGAAAGGAATATTAGAAAAGACAGCAGTAAAAGCCAGAGAAGAAGCCTATAAAAATAATGAAGAAGCGCAGGATGCATTGAAAGAAGCATTGGAAGCAGCGGCAAGAGCGGAACAATACGCAAAAGAAGCAGAAAGCGCGACAACAATAGAAAGTTCAAAAGAAGCGGCAAGATTGGCGAAAGAAGAAGCGAAGAAAGCGGAAGCAGCGGCCGATAAAGCATGGAAAGCGGCGCAGTTAGCAAAAGAAGCCGCGGAAAAAGCGGCGATAGCAGCCAAAGAAACAGACGGACTGACAAAGACAGAGAAAGATTTGAGAGAAAGCAGAGCAAGATTAGCGGCAGCAAAAGCGAAAGAAGCTGCAGAGAAGGCAGAAGAAGCAGCGCAATTAGCAAAAGAAGCAGCAGCAAGAGCAGGAAAGTTCTCGGAAGAAGCGAAGGAAAGCAGTATAAAAGTAGAAAAAGAAATAACGATGTTTAGGGAAAAAGAAAAGAGCAAAGAGATAGAGTTGATAGAGGTGAAAGGAAAACCGAAAGCGAAAGGATTCAGGTTGACCAGAGCATTATTTGATTTTGACAAGTTTGACTTAACGCCTGATGCGAAAGAAGCGGTGGGCGGAATGGCAAGAGCATTGAGAGAGTTGGATTATGAGAAAGTGACGATAGAAGGGCATACGGACGAAGTAGGGGATGATAATTACAATGAAGCGTTATCCAAGAGAAGAGCAAATACGGTAGAGAAGAAGTTAGTGGAATTGGGAATAGACGCGGATAAGATAGAAACGGTAGGATATGGAAAGACGAAGCCGATAGAATCAAACAAAACGGCAGAAGGCAGAGCGAAAAACAGAAGAGTGGAAATAATAGTAGAGTAACGGCAATTACAAATTCAAAATTACGAATTACGAATCAACGGCAAATAACAAAAAACGTCAGCGGCAATTTGATTCTTGCCGCTGACGTTTCGTTTTGTTAAACATTCGGTTTTGTTTGCAATATCAAAAATTTTGATTTGTATTTGCCGCATACACATGTTTATGAGTGTTTTTTGCCGTTAGGTGTTTGTCTTAAAACCCCTGTTTTGTTTATTTCAAGGCGCATTAGCGCGGTTTATGAATTAGAAATTTTTAAAATTACAATTGAGGACTGTCCGAAGCGGCAACCTTAAAAGTCGTTCTTTGCCGCAAGTTCCGCAAATTGTTTTGAAAATTTATAATGAATGCGCTCGGCGCTTGAATAAATAAAACGAAAAGATAGTATTTGACATTTCGTCGCAAAAACAGTACAATCAACCCTATATTTTATTGAAAAATAAATCTGTTTTAGGAGTTTAAAATGGCGCATAAAGTTACTCTTATTCCGGGTGACGGAACAGGTCCGGAAATTACTGAAGTTACGGCAAAAGTTGTTGAAGCAACAGGCGTTAAAATTGATTGGGAAATCGCTCATGCCGGCGTTGATATAATGGAAAAGGAAGGAACTCCTCTTCCTCAAAGCACTTTGGATTCTATAGCGAAGAATAAAGTTGCTTTGAAAGGTCCTATAACAACTCCCATAGGCACAGGTTTTCGTTCGGTTAACGTTGCAATAAGAAAAGAACTAGATTTATATTCATGCCTGAGACCCTGCAAAACCTATAAAGGCGTAAAATCAAAATATGAAGACATAGATTTGGTTGTTGTCAGAGAAAATACTGAAGATTTATATGCAGGCGTGGAATATACCGAAGATACTCCGGAAGCTCTTGAAATAATTAAACTTTCAAAAAATAAAATAAGAGAACATTCGGCCATATCCATAAAGCCTATTTCCGCTTTCGGTACTGAAAGAATAGTTCGTTTTGCTTTTGAACACGCGGTTAAACACAACAGAAAAAAAGTTACTGCGGTAACGAAAGCCAATATAATGAAATGCACAGACGGTCTTTTTTATAAGGTCGCAAGAGAAGTAGCGAAAGATTATGAAGGTAAAATAGAATACGAAGAAAGACTTATAGATAATATGGCTATGCAGCTTGTTCAAAAGCCCGAACTGTACGACGTTATAGCTTTGCCGAATCTTTATGGCGACATACTTTCGGATTTATGCGCGGGATTAGTCGGCGGATTAGGAGTTGCTCCCGGTGCGAATTTCGGGAAAGATATTGCGGTTTTTGAGGCAGTGCACGGTTCTGCTCCGAAATATAAAGGATTAAATAAAGTTAATCCGACTGCGTTAATATTGTCCGCCAAATTAATGCTTGACCATTTAGGCGAAACAGACGCGGCTGCAAGGCTTGAAAAAGCCGTGTCGGAAGTTATCGCGGAGAAAAAACAGGTAACTTACGATTTGGGCGGTACTGCCGGAACAAAAGAAATGGGTAATGCCCTTATAGAGAAGCTTAAATAATGGAAAGAACACTGGCAATAATTAAGCCTGACGCGGTTTGCCGTAATTTTTCCGGAGACATAATAAAAAGGTTTAACGGCGAAGGATTAAAGCTTGTCGGTTTAAAAATGTTAAAACCTGCAAGAACTGAAATGGAAGAATTTTATTCCGTTCATAAAGAAAAAACGTTTTTTGAACCTTTAATAAATTTTGTCTGTTCCGCACCTGTCATAGTTATGGCATGGGAAGGGGAAAATGCCGTAACAAGAGTAAGAAGCGTTATCGGCGCGACAAATTCTAAAGAAGCGGCGGAAGGAACTTTGAGAAATCTTTTCGGAACTGACGGAAGAAGAAACGCGCTTCATTCTTCAGACAGCATTGAAAACGCGAAAAGAGAAGTTTCTTTCTTTTTTAAAGCCGAAGAAATTGCGGAGTACGATTATAACGATTGGCTGGAGTAAAATAATTACAAATTACGAATGACGAATTACGAATAAAAGACAAAGGCTGTTTGCAGTTAATTCGTAATCCTTAATTTTGAATTCGTAATTGACGTTAAAAGGGGTTGTAATATGAAAGTATTAGTGGTCAATTGCGGTTCATCGTCAGTTAAATATACATTGTTTAAGATGGATACTGAAAAGAAAATTGCCTGGGGAATAGTGGAATGTATCGGTCTTCCCGAGGCTTATTATAAAAGACAGTCTATCGGACAGGAAGAAAAAAAAGATTCAGTGAAAGTGCAAAACCATACCCAAGCTGTGGAACTTATAATAAATGAGCTGCTTGATAAAGAAAACGGCAGCATACAAAGTATAGATGAAATTGCCGTTGTGGGCCACAGAGTTGTTCACGGCGGTGAAAAATTTTCAAAGCCGGTTATTGTAACCGAAGACGTAAAAGAAGGTTTGAAAGAGTGTTTTGCTATTGCGCCTTTACATAATCCGGCTCATTATGCGGGTATTGAGGCCGTAGAAAAAATGCTTCCCGGAATACCGTCGGTGTTGGTTTTTGACACTGCTTTTCACCAGACAATGCCTGATTATGCGTATATGTATGCGCTTCCTTATGAACTCTATGAAAAAGACCATATAAGAAGATACGGATTTCACGGAACTTCGCACAATTATGTTTCGCAAAGAGCTGCCGTAATGCTTGGCAAACCTTTAAACGAACTTAAACTTATTACCGCGCATTTGGGAAACGGCTCAAGTATTACTGCCATAGAAAACGGGAAAGTTATAGACACTTCAATGGGCTTTACTCCTTTACAAGGCGTAGTGATGGGTACAAGATGCGGGGACATTGATCCCGCTATATTAGTTTATTTGCTTGACGTTTATACTGAATATAAAGACGCCGCCGCTTTGAATGTTTTGTTAAACAAAAAAAGCGGTCTTATGGGAATATCGGGACTTTCCGGAGATATGAGGACCATAGTTAAAGCCGTTGCCGCAGGCAACAAAAAAGCTAAACTCGCTTTTGATATGCTTTGTTACAGTATAAAAAAATATATAGCCGCTTATTTCGGAGCTTTAAACGGCGTTGACGCGGTTGTTTTTACAGCGGGCATTGGAGAGAATTCTCCGACGGTCAGAGAAAAGATTTGCATGAATTTGTCGTCTTTAGGCATAGAAATAAACGTTGAAGAAAACGCCAAACCTTTAAACAGCGAAAGGTATATTTCGACTCCCGAATCTAAAGTTAAAGTCATGATAATACCTACAAATGAAGAATTGATGATAGCAAGAGAAGCTAAAAAAGTCTTGACAAACGAATAGACTAATTTTTATAATCAAATGGTTTTAGTGTAATATGAAAGAACTTATAATAAGCGCATCGGATTTTTTAAATACAGCCACAATTGAAAGAAGGGTGGAAAAATTTGAAGGGGATATAGGTTTCCCGTCAAATATTGCCGTGTGGCTTAAGGTTACTAAAATATCAGATGATGCGGTATATATCAGCGGCGCGGTTGAAGGTTATATTGAGATTGAATGTTCGCGCTGTCTTTCGGTTTACCGTCATCCTGTTGAAATTGACATAGAAACCGATATGGATCTTTTAAGCGGCGAAACCGATATGGGCGAAGAAATACGCCAGCTTATAGTTCTTGAAATACCCTCAAAACCTTTATGCGGACCGGATTGTCTGGGAATATGTCCGGAATGCGGTAAGCACAATAAAGAAAATGATAAATGCAGCTGCGTACAAAAACAAAACGAAGATTTCGCCAAAGAAAGATGGGAAACTTTATTTAATAAAAAATAACCGGAGGAAGTAAAAATGCCAAATCCAAAAAGAAAACACACCCCTCATCGCAGGGATTCCAGAAGATCAGCAAATTCCAAACTTACGGCTCCTAATGCAGGTAAATGCTCACATTGCGGAGCGCCTAAACAGCCTCACAAAGTATGCCCTGAATGCGGGTTTTACAACGGTAAACTTATCGTTGCCAGAAAAGTTAAAAAAACTGCCGCTGCTCAGGAAGCCCAGCAAGAGGCGCCTAAAAAATGATAATAGCCCTTGATGCTATGGGCGGAGATAATGCTCCCGAGGCTACGGTCGAAGGAGCGGTTCTTGCCGCTATAGGTTCAAATCATAAGATAATTCTTGTGGGTCCCGAGAAATTAATTTCTCAGGAGCTTCTTAAACATCACAAAAGATATAATGTGACTTCGCTTGACATAGAGATAGCCAACGCCACGGAAGTTATCGGTATGGACGAACATCCTGCTAAAGCCGTAAGGCAAAAAAAGGATTCGTCATTGTCGGTAGCTGCGAAATTAGTCGCGGACGGAAAAGCCGACGCTTTTGTTTCAATGGGAAATACAGGCGCAGCGATGGCTGCGGCATTGTTTTATTTAAAAAGAATAGACGGCGTTTTAAGACCTGCCATTTCGACTTCTTTTCCTACTGTTAACGGAACTTGCATAATTGCCGATATGGGTGCTAACGTTGATTGCAAACCGGAACATTTGTTCCAGTTCGCTATTATGGCAAATCTTTTTTGTAAAAGGGTCATGGGCATAGTAAAGCCTAAAGTCGGTTTGCTTTCAATAGGCGAAGAACCTACAAAGGGTAATGAACTTACGCTTAAAGCTTTTGATCTTATACAAAAAGCAAATTTGAATTTTGTAGGCAATATAGAAGGCAGGGATATCCCCAGAGGCAAAGTCGATGTTGTAATATGCGACGGTTTTATTGGGAACATTGTTTTAAAATTCGGTGAAGGTATTGCCGAAATGATGTTAAAACTTGTGAAAAAAGGATTTAAAGAGCATCCGATATCGTGGGCTTCTCTTCCTTTTTTATGGTTTGCTTTGAAAGATTTAAAGAAAAAAGTTGATTACAGCGAATTTGGCGGGGCGCCATTGCTTGGAGTTGACGGCGTATGCCTTATAGGTCACGGCCGTTCAGATGCCAAAGCTGTTAAAAATGCAGTGTTTTCAGCTGCGCGTGCGGCAGAACACGACCTTACAACCGAAATTAAAGAAGCAATAGCAAAATACGGTATATAAGCGGTTAAATAAATGGATAAAAAAATAGGCGTAAAAATTTTAGGTACGGGTTCATATTTTCCGAAAAAAGTTCTTACAAACGCCGATTTGGAAAAAATTGTAGAAACTTCCGATGAATGGATAAGCACAAGAACCGGCATAAAAGAAAGGCATATTTCCGAAAAAAACGAGCTTACTTCCGATATAGCCTGCGAAGCTTCTAAAGAGGCTTTGAAAGTCGCTGGAATTTCTCCTGAACAAATAGACTTAATTTTGCTTGCTACAATAACCCCTGACATGCTGTGTCCGTCGACTGCATGTTTTTTACAAAAAAAACTCGGAGCAGTTAATGCGGCTGCATTTGATTTATCTGCGGCTTGCAGCGGTTTTATATATGCAATGGCAACAGCTAAAGCTTTTATAGAGTCCGGTATGTACAAAACGGTTTTGCTTGTTGGCGCGGAAGAGTTAACTAAATTTACAGATTGGACAGACAGAAACACCTGTGTTTTGTTCGGTGACGGCGCCGGTGCTATGGTTTTATCCGCTTCTCAGGAAAATGACGATATATTATCAGTATTTTTAGGCTCGGACGGTTTGCATACCGATATTTTAAATCTTCAGGCCGGCGGAGCGGCAAATCCCGCCAGCGTGGAAACCGTTGAGAATAAAATGCACTCTATAAGAATGGAAGGAAAAGAAGTTTTCAAAGCCGCTGTGCCGAAAATGGTTCTTGCCGCTGAAAAAGCTCTTGAAATAGCGGACAAAAAGCTGGAAGACATAAAACTTATTATTCCTCATCAGGCAAATATGAGAATAATAGAAGCTGTGGCAAAAAGACTCGGACTTTCAATGGAAAGTGTTTTTGTAAATATACATAAAACAGGCAATATTTCATCCGCTACTACAATAACAGCTTTGGATGAAGCTATAAAAACGAATAAGCTTAAAAAAGGTGATCTTGTAGAATTGGTGGCTTTTGGCGCCGGTTTTACATGGGGCGCCGCAGTAATCAGAGTATAGATTAAAAGAGTGTAGACTGAAGATAATTCAATCTACGCTTTTTTTTAAAGGATTTTTTATGAAAATAGCATTATTGTTTCCGGGACAGGGCTCTCAAGTTGTAGGTATGGGAAAAGAACTTTATGATAAATATCCGAAAGCCAAAGAAATAATAGATTTGGCAGGGGAAGAACTCAAAAAAATCATATTTGAGGGTCCTGAAGAAACTTTAAGAATAACAAAATATACACAGCCCGCGATTTTTACCGTAAGTATGGCTGCTTTTGAAGTTTTAAAAGAGAATATAGACGTTTCAAAATACGAATTTGTTTCAGCCGGTCATTCTTTGGGGGAGTATTCGGCTTTATGCGCGGCCGGTTTTTTTAGTTTTCAGGACGGCTTGACTATGGTAAAAGCCAGAGGCGAATTTATACAAAAAGCTTCGGAAGCAAACCCCGGAACAATGGCGGCTATAATAGGTATGGAAAAAGCTGCAATTGAAGATATATGTAAACAGGCATCGGTTTTGGGCGTATGCGAAGCGGTAAATTTTAATTCTCCCGGACAAATTGTAATAGCGGGAACTTTTGCCGCCATTCAAAAAGCGGTTGAACTTGCCACAGCAGCAGGCGCGACAAAATGCGTAATTTTAAATGTTTCCGGTCCTTTCCATTCATCGCTTATGTCACCGGCTGCCGATATGATGAATGAAGAACTGAAAAAATATACTTTCAATAACCCGTTGTTTTATACATATACTAATTGCGACGCGATGCTTACAAAAGATGCGGCAGAAGTTAAAGATAAGCTTGTAAGGCAAATTAAAAGTCCGGTAAAATGGGATGAAATCGTTCAAAATATAATAAACGCAGGTTTTGACTCTTTCGTAGAAGTCGGTCCCGGAAAAGTTTTGTCCGGTTTGCTAAGAAGAATAGACAAATCCAAAAAAGCGCTGAATGTTGAAGACTGCGCTTCTTTGGAAAAAACAATAACATCTATTAACAATTAATTAAGGTATGGGAGAAAATATGAAACTTAAAGGAAAAACTGCAGTAATAACGGGTTCAGCCCAGGGAATCGGCAGAGCAATTGCCGAAGTTTTTGCTCAGCAAGGAGCTAATGTTGTTATATCGGACATTAACGCTGAAGTATCGCAAAAAACTTCCGAAGAAATAAAAGAAAAGTACGGGGTAGAAGTTTTATCCGTTGCGGCAAACGTTGCAAAGTTGGAAGATTGTGAAAACCTCGTCAAGTCCTCGCTTGACAAATTCTCTAAAATAGATATACTTATTAACAATGCCGGAATAACAAAGGACAATCTTGTTTTGAGAATGTCCGAAACCGAATGGGACGCGGTAATCGCGGTTAATCTCAAAGGTGTGTTTAACTGTATAAAAGCGGTTTCAAAACCTATGCTTAAACAGAGAGAAGGCAGAATAATAAATATAGCTTCGGTTGTAGGTCAGATGGGTAATGCCGGACAAATTAATTACTCCGCTTCAAAGGGCGGCGTAATTGCTATGACAAAAACCTGCGCGAAAGAGTTTGCTTCAAGAAATATTCTTGTAAACGCGATTGCTCCGGGTTTCATCCGCACGGCAATGACAGATAAATTAACCGAAGACCAGAAAAAAGCAATGTCGGATATGATTCCGCTTTCAAGGCTTGGCGAAGCTGCTGACATAGCAAACGCAGCGTTGTTTTTCGCAAGCGATGATTCGTCTTATATAACGGGTCAGATTTTAGCGGTAAACGGCGGAATGTATATGTAACGGCAGAGAATAATTAATAAATAATAAATTTACGGCAAAAGTTGTTTTGAAATTGTTAATTGTGGCTAGAAGAATTGGCAGTAAGTAGTATTTGACATAAAAATAATGCAACTACAATAAAGTAGTGCAGATAACAAAAAGGGAGGCAGTAAAATGGCAGATTTTGAAGCTAGAGTGAAGGAAATTATTGTTGAGCAGTTAGGCGTTGATCCGGCTGAAGTTGTAACAGGCGCATCTTTTGTTAACGATTTAGGCGCTGACTCTTTAGACACGGTAGAACTCGTAATGGCATTTGAAGAAGAGTTCGGTATGGAAATTCCTGACGAAGAAGCTGAAAAAATTCAAACCGTAGGAAATGCGGTTGAATATATTAAAGCTCACGCCGGAAAATAAATAAAAATAGGCTGAAAATGAAAAAGAGAATAGTTATAACAGGTATAGGCGTAGTTACGCCTATCGGTATCGGTAATGCCGAATTTACGAAGTCGTTAAAAGAAGGCAAGTCCGGTATTTCTGCAATCGAGCATTTTGACATAAGCGATTTTTCGACAAAAATCAGCGGTTATATAAAAGATTTTAACCCTGAACAGTTTGTTGATAAGAAAAAAGCGAGAAGAATGGCGAGATTCACGCAGGTGGGTATGGCTGCCGCGAAATTGGCTATTGAAGATTCCGGTCTTGACATTTCCAAAGAGGATATGTCAAGAATCGGCGTTATAACCGGTACGGGCATGGGCGGTCTTGATGTTATAGAAGAAGAAGAAAAGGCGCTCCTTGAAAAAGGACCAAGAAGAGTGAGCCCTTTTCTTATTCCTATGATAATAACCAACATGCTTCCTGGCGAAATTGCGGTACAGTATGGTTTTACGGGACCCAATTATGCAGTTACCAGCGCCTGCGCTTCCGCTAACCACGCTATGGGCGACGCGTTAAATATGCTTCGCTGCGGATATGTCGATGTAGTAGTTTCCGGAGGAGCTGAAGCAGTTATTACTCCTTTAGGACTTGCGGGTTTTTGCAATATGAAAGCCGTTTCTCCAAAAAATGACGAGCCGCAAAAAGCTTCCAAACCCTTTGACAAAAACCGTGACGGTTTTGTTATGGGAGAAGGAGCGGGCATTATAATTCTTGAAACTCTTGAGCACGCTTTGGCAAGAGGAGCAAAAATTTACGCAGAGCTTGCGGGTTACGGTGCTTCAGACGACGCTTACCATATAACCGCGCCCGAACCGGAAGGCAAAGCTGCCATTCTTGCTATGGAAAAAGCCATAGCTGACGCAGGAATATCAAAAGATGAAGTAGATTATATTAACGCTCACGGAACTTCAACTCCGTTAAATGATAAAACCGAAACTTTTGCGATAAAAAAAGTTTTCGGCGAAAGAGCGTATAAGATTCCTATATCTTCGACAAAATCGATGACAGGACATCTTTTGGGAGCCGCCGCGGGAGTGGAACTTGCCGCGACAGTGCTTTCTATGCAGGATGGTTTTATTCATCCGACAATAAATTATGAAACTCCGGATCCTGAGTGCGATCTGGATTATGTCCCCAATAAAGCAAGAGAACAGCAAATTCATTGCGCCATTTCAAATTCGCTCGGGTTTGGCGGACATAATGCGACGGTAGTTATTAAAAAATATGAAAAATAGAGAGCTTGAAAAACTTCAAAAGGTTATTGAATACACATTCAATAACCTTGAAGTTTTAATAACCGCTCTTACGCACAAGTCGCGTGCGGCGGAGTCAGGTTTTAAAAGTTATAACGAGCGAATGGAATTTTTAGGCGATAGTATTTTGTCCGCGGTTGTCGCGGACGCTCTCTATAAAAAATACCCCGAAGAAACCGAGGGGAAACTCTCGCAGCTAAAATCGCAAATTGTTTCAGCCCATAATTTAAGTGATTGGGCTAAACTTATAAATCTCGGCGATTTTATTTTTTTGGGCAGAAGTGAAGACAGCAAAGAAGCGCGAAACCGCGAAGGTTTGCTTTGCGATACGTTCGAGGCGGTTTGCGGAGCAATTTATATTGACGGCGGTTTTGAAAACGCGCAAAAGTTTATTTTGAAATTTTTAGACGAACAGAAAGAAATAGAGATAACAGATTACAAAAGCAGGCTTCAGGAAGCGTCTCAGTCGGATTGTAAAGAACTGCCCAAATACAAAATAATAAAAGAATTCGGGCCCGACCACGACAAAAAATTTGAAGCGGCAGTTTATATAAAAAATATGCTTTTAGGCAAAGGCACGGGGCATTCCAAAAAGGAAGCCCAGCAGGAAGCCGCCAGAGAAGCGTTGGAACACATAAAAAAAGGCAATTCGTAATTGTCGTTAAACGGGAGTTTTAAATGGTAATGGAATATTTTTTATCTGAAGAAGAACAGATGATGGTTGAGACGGCAAGAACCATCGCTGTTGAAAAGATTAAACCGGTAAGAGAACACTATGATGAAAAAGAAGAGTTTCCGTGGGAAATAGTAAAAGAATTCGCGCAGGCTGATTTGTGCGGACTTTATATTCCTGAAGCATACGGCGGAATGGGCTTTGGTATTATGGGTCTTGTATTGGTTGTCGAAGAACTTTGCAAAGTTGACGGAGCAATTGCTTTGTCGATTGCGTGCACGGCTCTCGGAACGCTTCCTATAATAATAGCAGGAAATGAAGCCCAGAAGCAAAAATATCTTCCGGATATAGCTTCAGGTAAAAAACTTGCGGCTTTCGGTTTGACCGAAGCAGGCGCAGGTTCGGATGCCACTGGAATGACTACAACCGCGGTTAAAGACGGCGATTATTATGTTTTAAACGGTACGAAATGCTTTATCACTAATGGCGGTGACGCTGAAACATATACGGTTTTCGCGAAAACCAATCCTTCAAGAGGCCCGAGAGGAATTTCGTGCTTTATTCTTGAAAAAGGAATGCCCGGCTTTGAGTTCGGCAAAAAAGAAAAAAAGATGGGAATTAAAGCTTCTTCAACCAGAGAGTTGATATTCAATAATTGCAGAGTTCATAAAGATAATTTGCTAGGAAAAGAAGGGCACGGATTAATGGTTGCTCAGGCTACGCTTGACAGTTCCCGTCCTGGAGTTGCTTCGCAGGCTTTAGGTATTGCTGCGGGCGCCCTTGATGAAGCCGTGGCTTACGCGAGAAAAAGAGTTCAGTTTGGCCAGCCGATAGCTTCATTTCAGGGAATACAGCATATGATGGCTGATATGGCTACAAAAGTTGAAGCTGCAAGAGCGCTGCTTTATGCTTCTGCAAGAATGATAGACGCGGCAACAGAAAAGCTTACAAAAGCGCCGGAAAAACGCACAAGCAAAGAATCCGCAATGGCGAAACTTTATTGTTCCGAAGTCGCTATGGAAGTTACTACGAATGCCGTTCAGATTTTCGGCGGATACGGATACAGCAGAGAATATCCTGTTGAAAAAATGATGAGAGACGCAAAAATTACGACAATATATGAAGGCACAAGCCAGATACAGAAAAACGAAATTGCGTTGAACTTGATAAAAGAATCAGCAGCGAAGAGTAAATAGAATATGAGATGATGAGAGGATGGGAAGTTGAGAGAAGCTGTGGTTGTTTAAGTTTTTGCCGTTGCTCACCTTCTCAACATCTCATCTTCCCAACATCGTCGTTAATTAAGAGGTTTTTAGTATGAACATAATAGTATGTATCAAACAAGTCCCAAATACTACAAACGTACAAATCGACCATGAAACGGGACGTCTTAAAAGAGAAGGCGTTGAATCAATAATCAATCCTTTTGACGAATACGCCATTGAAGAGGGCGTTCGTCTTAAAGAAAGAATAGGCGGAAAAGTTATAGTTGTGACAATGGGGCCTCCTCAGGCAGAATCGGCTTTGAGAGAAGCCATTTCAAGAGGAGCCGACGAAGCCGTTTTGGTAAGCGACAGAGCTTTCGGCGGAGCGGATACTCTTGCGACTTCTTATGCTTTGTCTTCGGCTATAAAAGTAATAGGCGATTACGGCGTAATTTTCTGCGGTAAACAGGCAACTGACGGCGATACTGCGCAAGTAGGTCCCGGAATTGCCGAAATGCTTGATATTCCTCACATTGCTTATGTTAAAAAAATCGAAAGCATTGATGATAAATCAATAAAAGTTGAAAGAATGATGGAAGACGGTTACGATTTAATCGAATCGCCGGTTCCCGTTCTTTTAACCGTTGTTAAAGAAATAAATAATCCGAGAATCGCGTCTCTTAAAGGTAAAATGGCGGCAAAAAAAGCTGTTATCAAAACCCTTTCTGCGGCGGCAGTTAACGCGGATGATAAAAGAATCGGACTTAACGGTTCGCCGACGCAGGTTATGAAAATATTTACGCCGCCTCAAAGGCCCGGCGGTGAAAAATTTACCGGAGAACCCGCAGCGGTAGCATCGTCTTTGGTAAAAAAATTGTCGGAAATGGGCGTTATATAAATTCAGATTGAAGATTGAAGAGTTAAGAGTTAAGATACGACTAGTTTTTTTCTGTATCTTCACTTTTCACTCTCCACTCTTCACTCTTTTTTAGGGAGTTGGAGAATGTCAAACAGTATAGTAGTTTTAGCAGATAAATGTGTTGGATGCGCGGTTTGCGTAGGCTCTTGTCCTTTCGGCGCGATAAAAATGGACGCAAATATTGCCGTCATAGATTTAAACCAGTGTAAATTTTGCGGCGCTTGCGTAAAGGATTGTCCCGCAGATGCTATAGAAATGAAAAAAGAAGAGCAAAAAGTCACAATAAATAAAGACGACTATAGAGGCGTTTGGGTTTACGCAGAACAAAGACACGGCGAAATTTCGCACGTTGTTTATGAACTTTTAAACGAAGGTTCAAGACTTGCTAAACAATTGGGAGTTCCTTTGAGCGCTGTTTTAATCGGTGACAATATAAAATCAAAAGCGCAGGATTTAATAGACAGAGGCGCTGAGAAAGTCTATATTTTTGACGCACCGGTTTTTATCGAGTTTCAGGATGATCCGTACGCTGCTATTCTTACGCAGTTAATAGAAAAAGAAAAACCTGAAATAATTCTTATGGGCGCGACAAACATAGGCCGTTCTTTCGCGTCAAGAGTTGCCGCGAAAATCCAGACAGGCTTAACCGCAGATTGTACGTCTTTGGATATAGATCCGGAAACAAGAAATCTTATGCAGACAAGACCTGCTTTCGGCGGAAACATTATGGCTACGATTTTAACGCCAAATCACCGTCCGCAAATGGCAACTGTAAGACACAAAGTTTTTAAAGAAGCTAAAGCAGAACAGGGGAGAAAAGGCGAAATAATCGAAAGCAAATTTGACGCCGCTACATTGCTTAACAGAACCAAGTTCCTTGGTTTTATAAAAGATACAAGCGCGCATATAAATATATCCGACGCCGATATAATAGTTTCCGGCGGCAGAGGATTAGGAAAACCCGAAGGGTTTAAATTGATTGAAGAATTAGCAGAACTCCTTGGCGGAGCCGTAGGCGCTTCAAGAGCGGCAGTAGATTCCGACTGGATACCGTATTCTCATCAGGTAGGGCAGACAGGAAGAACAGTTGCTCCTAAAATTTATGTAGCTTGCGGAATTTCAGGGCAAATACAGCACATGGTAGGAATGAGCTCAGCCGATACCATAATTGCTATTAATAAAGACGCGACATGTCCGATGATGCAGACAGCGACTTTTGCTTTGGAAGGCGATTTGTACGAAGTAATTCCGAACATAATAAAAGAAATAAAAGCCTCAAGATGCTCTTAAAGACAAATAATAATTAATAATTGAATAAAGTAAAAAGAAACAGCCGATAACAATACTGTTACTGGCTGTTTCTTTTTTGTTTTGGAAGTATTAATTGACATACTTGCTGTGTCACTCTGCGCGAAGTCGCAGGGTCTATGAATATTTATAGATTCTGTGAACGCTTTGCGACGCAGAATAACGAATAAGACGAATAGGTTTTAGAGAAGTTGTAAAAATCAAGCAACTTTTATAAAATAACGATGTCATTATTGCGGACTTGAGCCGCAATCTCGTAGTAATTTATAGATTGCGGGTCAGGACCAGCAATGACAAACAGGGTTTAAAAAACGATTGTCATTAAAAAACAGGAGAAAAGCATGAAAAAAGTTTTAATGTTTGTTTTATTTTTATCGGGCATAACAGTTCTGTCGGCAAGTCAGGCGTTTGCTCAATGGACATGGTATTATGCCGACGTCGTCACAGACCCTGCGGCGGAGATTAACATTTCTTCAACTCAGATAAGCGTTTCAGGTAATGTATTTCAGCCGGGAGGCTGGAGTATAGGACCGTCGGAATATGTAAAGATATATAATGCATGCGTGGGTATTGATACATATGAAAATATCGGCAATATTACCGTCAGCAACAGCTCAGCGGCTATAAACGGATTAGTTTCTGGCGGTAATTACATAGGAAATATCTTTATAGACATTGATACAAGCGGTTCGGTAGGAAATATTAATGCAAACCAAAATTTTATTTCAATTAAAGATATGTCGAATGTCAACGGAGTCCTTTGTTCAGCCGACATATACATTGAGGCTGACAAAACCGGAAACATCACCGCAAATTCAAACAAGATTGAAGTAATTAATTCGCACGGATGGGTAGCATATGTTTTCGGAACAACCATTGGAAACAATATAGCTTCTTCTTCCTCATATACCATCACAGCAAACGCGAACGAAGTTTCTGTAACTTCTTCTTCCGTGGAGTATTCTATATATGGAAGTAATATGGGAATAGGCGGTGTTGCTAATATAACGTCGGATAATAATAAAGTTACAGTAGCATATTCAACGGCAGGCAGCATTATCGGCGCTAATGTAGGCAGTTATTCCGATTTTGATATGAAAAACATGATAACACAGGCAAATAATAATTCGGTTTCAATATCAAATTCGTATTTTAATTCGTCCAATAGCGAGGCTTTTGGCACTTCGGGTAGCGGAGCGAATGTTATTACGAATAATAACAGCTTGTCAATAGAAAACAGTTTAAGAATAGTAAATGTTTACGGCGCTTATTCATCCGCGTTGTTTAGCGCTAAAGCGAATAACAATTCCGTTTCTGTTAAAAATACGACCGCGAGGTCGGGTTATGACACGTTCATATGCGGCGGTGCATTGGACGGCGGAGATTTTATTTCTTGGGATGTATACAAAAATAAGTCAGATTTCGGAGTTTTTGAAGCAATAGGAAATTCGGTTCGTATTGAAAATCTTACAGGCGGCGATAGTCTAAAAATCTCCGGCGCGTACGGCGATATATATGCAGGAATAGGAAAAGTGAATAATAATTCAGTGTATATATTAAATTCCTCAACATCCGAATATGTATTTGGCGGGGATATTCAGTCGAACGGCGATGCTTTGGCTACAGAGTTATACGCCAACGAAAATACCGTAACGCTTGTAAATTCAATGGCTAATGCTATTTATGGCGGCAGTTCTCTTTCGCAGAATACGGCCGCGGATTATAATCCTATAACCGATACTTTTACACCCGGCGGAAAAACTTTAAACTTCGCAAATAGCAATAAAGTATTAATAACAAGCGGAAATGTTTTGAATGTTTGGGGCGCTTATGCGGATTCCAAAACGTCAAACGTACAAGCTAACAACAATAAAGTAGAAATATCGTATTCAACAGTAAGTTACGTTACAGGCGTTTGGGCGAGAAGCTATACCGATGACCCTGCAAACTCAACAGTTCAATCAAACAATAATTCGATTTCAATATCAAATTCAAATTTAAGCGGCAACTGTGTAAGCGGCGCTGAAACGCAAGGCGATAATGTATTTGCCTCCGGAAACAGCGTATCAATAGAAAACAGTTTACGTATGGCTTATGTTTATGGCGCTTATTCGGATTGGGCGCAGTTAAGCGCTAAAATAAACGGTAATTCCGTTTCTGTAAAAAATATAAACGCGAATAATGACGTATACATATACGGCGCCCAATTGTACTGCGGCGGCATGGGTTCTCCTTATGAAAATATAGGTCACAGCGGTTTTGAGACAAACAATAATTCCGTACGTATTGAAAATTTGACAAGTAACGATTATACGGAAGTAAACGGCGCGTATATCGGACTTGAAGCCGGCATAGGCGCGGCAAACCAAAATTCCGTATATATGTTAAATTCAAACGTTAGTAGTGTTTTTGGCGGACATGTTTATTCTGAGTACGATTGGATTGCCAGGGAACAATATGCGAATCAAAATTCCGTGACGCTTATAAATTCAACGTCAACTTATGTTTACGGCGGATATGCTTATTCGGATGAATCTCGTCTTTCAAGCGTTTCTGCATCAGGCAGCGGAAATACTTTAAGCGTCGCAAACGGCAATAAAGTTTCAATAACAGGCGGAAGCGTCTATGTTGTTGACGGAGGTTATGCGGAATCCGAATCATCAAACGCTCAGGCTAATAACAATTCCGTTACGCTCGAAAATCTTTCAGGAACCGTATATTATATATGCGGCAGCGAAGCTTACGGTAAGTTTGACGGCGGAAAAGTCCAAGCTATAAATAATACGGTTACAATAATCGGCAATTTAGATGTTTCAGACGGAATTTACGGCGGCTGGGCGCAAAACTTAGGAACTGGCGGATTTGATGATATTACCGGTAACACACTCAACGTTAAAGGCGGATATATTACGACTGACGTAATTTACGGTTTTGAAAATTACAATTTTTATATTCAAGATGCAAATATTACGTCGCCGATTCTTTCTATAGCAAACGGATACTCGGGGAATACATTAGACCTTTCTTCGGCAAACGTAAAAGTAATTTTGGGCAAAGGCGTAAAGCTGAATACCGGCGACGAAATTGTCTTAATGCAGAACAGTTCGGTCACAGGTATTGCAAGCGAACTTAACAATTCGCAAATAGTAACAAAACAAGGTATAACCAAGATAAATACTTTTAACTTACATGTCGATACTGCCGCAAGCGCGGGCGTTCATACGTTAAATGCCACTCTTATTGCGATAAACGCTAACTCTGACGTAAAAGCTTTGTCAGAAGGCGTTGCGGGAGCAGTTATTGCGGCGGGACAAGCCGCGGACATGGCAAACGGTAATTTACTGTCTTCCGGTTTACAGGAAGGACAGCTGGAAGTCATAGGAGCGGCTTTTGGCGGAATCTCTAAATACAATACCGGTTCTTCGGTAGATGTCACCGCGTTTGGCGCAGTAGCGGGTATAGGAATGAAGTTAGCTCCTCTTTCCGCGGGAGTATTTGTAGAATATGTTAACGCAAGTTTTGATACGGAATATAACGGCATAACCGGCAACGGCAAAGCAAGCGCGATAGGCGGCGGCGTTCTTGCTAAAAAAGATATAAATAAAAATCTTTATGCGGAAGGAATGATAAGAGGCGGGCAGGTTTCAAACGATTATACAACCGAATTAGCCGATGAAGAAGGCATAACTGCGGATTTTGACCACAATTCAATCTATTTCGGTTTGGCTTTAGGCGGGGGATGCGTTTATCAAATCAATGAAAAAATAAGCATTGACGGATACGGAAGATATGTGTTCACAAATACAGGCGGAACAGAAGTTGATTTGCCGACCGGCGAAAAATTTAAATTTGATTACACAATGTCTAATCGCATAATAATAGGCGCGAAAGGCGACTATAAAATAAACGATATGTTTACGCCGTATGCAGCGCTCTCTTACGATTACGAACTTAGCGGAGACATAACTGCGAAAATAGATGGAGCTGATATTGAAGTTCCGACATTAAACGGCGGAACATTTGTATTTGGTCTTGGTTCAAGCGCGAAAGTTATGGAAGGATTGACGCTGGATTTAAGTATAAACGGTTATGGCGGCGTAAGACAAGGCTTTTCCGGGTTTTTGAAGCTGAAATACGAAATTTAGAACGGCAAATAATAAATAACAATTAACAAAGCACAATAACGGCGGCGGCAATTTGATTGCCGCCGCCGTTATTGTGCCTTTAAACATCCGTTTTGTTTGCGACAGGCTCCTTATTGCGTCTATTAGTGAGTATTTTTTGCCTTGTTTGTCATTCCGTTGAAAAACGGAATCCACATTTGTTTTTTATTATGAACAGTGAACTTAGATACCGACTTTCGTCGGTATGACAAAAGAGCGGAAGTGCAACTTACTTTTGTCAATTTGACTATAAACATATTTTTAAGTATAATCTTCAAACATTTCTAGCGGGCCTGTAGCTCAGTTGGTTAGAGCACTCGACTCATAATCGAATGGTCGTAGGTTCAAGTCCTACCAGGCCCAATTTAATGTAAACGTAAATAGATTAAGTAATACTACAACCGATAACAAAACCTGTTGTCGGTTTTTTAATAGTAAGAAAATGATGCAGAGATGCAGGGATGCAAAGATGCGAAGCAAACTGCCTTTAAAGCCGTTGCTCCGCATCCCATCATCTTCGCATCTCATCTTCTGCAGTTTTTATTGACATAAATATATAAATCTTATAAAATAAATATCAAAATTTTTGTTTGATTCTAAGGTAAAAAATGTTTAAAATCGTATTCAAAGAAGTCATGGCTCATAACGTAAAAAGTTATATTATATCTGCTCCCGATATAGCGAAAAATGCTAAAGCGGGGCAATTTGTTATGGTGCGCATAAATGATAAAGGCGAACGTGTTCCTCTTACAATAGCTAGCGCTGATATTGCAAACGGTACAATACGCATAATTTTTCAGGAAGCGGGGAAAACTACAAAGCAACTCGGAAGACTTGCCGAAGGCGATTGTATAAAAGATATTTTAGGCCCTTTAGGCATACCTACCGAAATTAAAAAATACGGCACGGTTGTTGCTGTTGCCGGCGGGGTGGGAACAGCGGAAGTTCTTCCCGTTATAAATTATTTACGCGCGGAAAGAAATAAAATAATCTCAATTATCGGGGCGAGAAATAAAGATCTTATTTTGCTTGAAAACGAAATAAATAAAAATTCAGATGAACTTATAATAGCCACGGACGACGGTTCTAAAGGCGTAAAAGGTTTTGTTACAACAGCTCTTACAGATTTAATAAAAAAAGGCGAGAAAATAGATATGGTTTATGCCATAGGACCTGTTCCTATGATGAAATCCGTTTCCAATCTGACAAAAGAATATTCTATTCCGACTTTTGTTTCGCTTAACCCCATAATGGTTGACGGAACAGGAATGTGCGGAGCGTGCCGCGTAACTGTTGACGGAAAAACCCGTTTTGCCTGCGTTGAAGGTCCGGAGTTTGACGCTCATAAAATAGACTGGGATGAACTTATTTCCCGTTTGTCGCTTTTTAGAGAACTTGAAAAAGTTTCTGACGAAAAATTCGCGAAAGAAAATTCATGCGAAGATAATCCGGAGTGCAAATGCCGCAAAAAATAAAAATGCCGCAAAGACCGGCTAACCAGAGAAATAAAGATTTTGAGGAAGTGACAACGGGTTATACCGAAAAAGACGCCGTAACGGAAGCCGTGCGCTGCATACAATGCAAAGCGCCGCAATGCGTTAAAGGCTGTCCCGTAAATATTGATATTCCCGGTTTCATTAAACATATAGCCGGTAAAAACTATGAACAATCCATAAAAGTTTTAAAAGATAAAAATAATCTTCCGGCGGTTTGCGGCAGAGTCTGCCCTCAGGAAAACCAATGTGAAAAAATGTGCATACTCGGCAAAAAAGGCGACCCCATAGGTATAGGTTATCTTGAACGTTTTGCTTCGGATTGGGCAAGCGAAAATTTAGATATAGTAAAGCCGGAGATACTTTCTAATAATATAAAAATTGCCGTTATAGGTTCGGGACCAGCCGGTCTTACATGCGCGGGAGATCTTGCGAAAGCGGGTTATGACGTAACGGTTTTTGAATCTCTGCACGATACCGGAGGCGTGCTCCGCTACGGTATACCGGAATTCAGACTGCCTATACTTGTTTTGGACAAAGAAATAGATTTTTTAAAAAGTCTGGGTATAAAGTTTGTTCTTAATTGCCTTATCGGAAGAACCAAGTCCGTAGAAGATTTATGGAACGAAGGTTTTAAAGCCATTTTTGCGGGGACAGGCGCGGGACTTCCTGTGTTTTTAAATGTTGAAGGCGAAAATTTGAACCATATATATTCTGCTAACGAGTTTTTGGTGCGAGTCAATTTAATGCGTTCTTTTGCTTTTCCGGAATACGATACCCCTATATATAAAGGCAAGAAAGTCGTTGTAGTCGGAGGCGGAAATACAGCCATGGATTCCGCTCGTACTGCATTAAGGCTTGGCGCGGAAAGCGTAAAACTTGTGTACCGCCGCACTGAAAATGAAATGCCTGCCCGCGTTGAAGAACGCCATCATGCCGCGGAAGAGGGCGTAGAGTTTGTAACATTAACCAATCCTATCAGATTTTTAGGCGATGAAAAAGGTTTTGTTAAAGCCGTTGAATGCGTGAAAATGGAACTTACCGAACCGGATGAATCCGGACGCAGAAAACCCGTTAAAGTCGCGAATTCCAATTTTATTATAGAAACAGATTTGGTTGTTTTGGCTTTAGGGTTAAATCCTAATCCTATTTTACCGGCGCTTACCAAAGGCCTTGAAACAGACTCACACGGTTATATCATTGTTGATGATAATTTAATGACACGTGTGCCCGGTATTTTTGCCGGCGGTGACATTGTCGGCGGCGATACGGTGATACAAGCTATGGGTATGGGGAAAAAAGCTGCCAAATCCATTGAAAATTATTTGAAAAACAATCCGTAAAGTTTTTAGCATTGACAGACCGCATAAAATTGTTTTATAATTAGTTCCAACATAAATTTTAAATACCCAATAACTTCATAAGATTCTTCACCCTAAAAGTTTTCAACTTTTAGGACATTTTTGTGTGAAAAAATGATTTTTTATTAAAGCCGAAAAATGCTATAATCAACAATTAGAATAAATAAATTTTACATATAGGAATAAGCCATGAAAAAACATGAAAAGCTTTTGCAGAAAAAGTACAAAAAGGCTTATCTCGAGTTGTCTAACGGGGTAACTCTTGAAGGAAGCGCCATCGGCGCTGATGTAACTGTAAGCGGAGAAATGGTTTTTAATACGGGAATGTTAGGATATAGCGAAGCAATGTCAGACCCGTCATACTTAGGTCAAATTTTGGTTTTCAGCTTCTGTCTTATAGGTAATTACGGAATCCCTGCCCCCAAAGGCGGGGATTTTTTTATGACTAAGGGGCATGAAAGCAATTCCATAAAGGCGCAAGGCATAATAGTTTCCGATATTTACGACGGCTGTCATCATTATGACGGCGGAATGTCTTTGGAAGAATGGATGCTGGAAAACAATGTTCCCGGAATTGCAGGTATAGACACAAGATATTTGGTGCAGATGATAAGAGAAAACGGGAATCTTTTCGGACGTATTGTTTCGGAAAGCGCAAAAAAAGAAAAACTTAACAAATTTAAATTTTTAAATAATTTTACCGAAGACGAATATGTTGACCCTTCAAAATATAATCTTATGCCGTCGGTTTCAACAAAAGAAATACAAAAATTCGGCAAGGGGTCAAAAAAAGTTGCCGTTATAGACTGCGGAGCGAAACTTACTATTTCAAGAATGCTTGCGGAAAGAGGTTGTGAAGTTTTGCTTCTGCCTTGGGATACTGATTTTTCAAAGATAGACGCGGATGGCTGGATTATATCCAACGGTCCCGGCGATCCTCAAAACACAGGGGATTTAGTTGAAAGAATAAGAAAAGACGTGCTTGGTTCCGGGAAACCTGTTTTCGGGTTATGTCTCGGGCATCAGATATTAGCGCTTGCTGCAGGTGCTAAGACAAAAAGGCTTGCGCACGGGCACAGGAGCCATAACCAGCCCGTTTTTTCTCTTCCGGACAAACACGCGTATATGACAAGCCAAAACCACAGATACGCAGTTGACAAAAAGACAATACAGCCCGGCTGGGAGCTTTGGTTTGAAAATGCCAATGACGAATCCGTGGAAGGTTTGAAACATAAAACAAAGCCGTATATGTCTGTTCAATTCCATACCGAGAATGACACAAGCTGGGTTATGGATGAATTCGTAAACTTACTAAAAAAATAAAATTCAAATATAAAGGAAGAAAGGTATGCCGATTTTAGATTTTTTACTTCCCAAAAACGGGAAAAAACAGAAAGTAATTTTGTTGGGTTCGGGTGCATTGTCTATAGGGCAGGCAGGGGAATTTGATTATTCCGGTTCTCAGGCAATAAAGGCTTTGGTTGAAGAAGATTTGGATGTAATCGTTATCAATCCTAATATCGCTTCGGTTCAGACTAACAGCGGTCCGGATAAAAAAGTTTACTTTTATCCTCTTACTCCGTTTTGGGTTGAAAAAGTTATAAAGGCTGAAAAACCTGTGGCGATTATTTCATCATTTGGCGGTCAGACGGCTTTAAATTGTGTTATAGAGCTTGAAAAGAGCGGCGTTTTGAAAAAATACGGCGTTAAAGTTTTGGGAACACAGGTTGACGCTTTGGTAATGTCTGAAGACAGAGACTTGTTTGCAAAACATATGCAGTCAATAAACTTGCCGATTGCAAAAAGCCGTACGGCAAATACAGTTGACGAAGCGTTGAATATTGCGGAAGAAATAGGCTATCCTGTAATTACCCGTTCCGCGTTTGCTTTAGGCGGGCTTGGTTCGGGGCTGGCAAAAACTCCCGCGGAACTTAAAAGGCTTACACAGTCGGCGCTGATGTCCTGCCCTCAGGTATTAATTGAAAAATCACTTCACGGCTGGAAGGAAATAGAATATGAAGTTATGAGAGATAAAAGCGGTAACTGCATAACAATATGCAATATGGAAAATTTTGACCCCATGGGTATTCATACCGGCGATTCAATTGTTATCGCCCCTTGCCAGACAATAAACAGCAGAGACGTTAATATGCTTCGCGCCGCTGCCATAAAAATTGCAAGGAGCGTTGGTATTGTAGGCGAATGTAATGTTCAGTACGCGTTAGATCCGCAAAGCAGCGATTTTTTTATCATAGAAATTAACGCCAGGCTTTCACGTTCTTCGGCGCTTGCAAGTAAAGCGACGGGCTATCCTATAGCGTATATAGCCGCGAAAGTAGTTTTAGGTTTTGATTTGCTGGAACTTAAAAACCCGGTAACCGGTACAACGTCTGCATTTTACGAACCGTCTTTGGACTATGTTTCGCTTAAGTTTCCGCGCTGGGATTTAAGCAAATTCAGCGGCGTTTCAAAATTTCTCGGCACTCAGATGAAATCCGTGGGCGAAGTTATGGCAATAGGCAGGAATTTTTGCGAAGCCATGCAGAAAGCTTTAAGAATGGTAAACGAAAACGAAGAGGGGATTACTGCCAGCGTTTTCAAAAATGCTGCTGACGAAGAACTTGAAAAAGAACTTTTAGACCCTACAAATTTGAGAGTATTTGCCATTTATGAAAGTTTTAAACGCGGTAAAACCATTGAATATGTCCACGATAAAACAAAAATAGACTGCTGGTTTTTGTCTCATATTTATTATCTTGTTTCGGCTGAAATCGAGCTTTCTGCTTTTTTCGACGTAAAAAAGAAGCGCGACGCTGTTACCAAAAGCGAAATTTATAAAGATTTTTCAAAAATAGAAAAGCACCATCTTCTTCGCCTTAAATCCAGAGGATTTTCCGATTTCCAGCTTACAAAAATGTATTTGTCGGCTGTTTCTACGGGAAAAAACAAACTTACGATAAGAGAAATCAGAAACTTGTCGCTCGGTGTAAGAAAGTTAAGAAAGAAGCTTAAAATCCGCCCTGTTGTAAAACAAATAGACACTACATCTTCGGAATATGCGACTAAATCAAATTATCTCTATCTTACTTACGACGGCATACACAGCGATGTTTTGCCGAAAAAAGAGAAGAACAGTATAATTACGCTCGGCAGCGGAAGTTACCGTATAGGTTCGAGTCTTGAATTTGACTGGTGTTCCGTTATGACAAGCAGTTATTTTAAACAAAAGAAAAACGACAGCGTAATTATTAATTGCAACCCTGAAACGGTTTCTACGGATTTCAGCACTTCCGACAGGCTGTACTTTGAAGAGCTTTCTTTTGAAAGAGTTTTGGATATTATTGACATAGAAAATCCGAAAGGCGTAATAGCGTGCATGGGCGGACAAAATCCCAATAATTTAATCCCGCCTTTGAGCGACGTAAAAGTTAATATTTTAGGTCACAGCCCGAAAAGCGTTGAAGGAGCGGAAGACCGCGTAAAATTTTCGGCGATGCTTGATAAATTCGGTATAGACCAGCCCCAATGGACTTCGGCAACTTCAATAGAAGAAATAGAAAAATTTATAGAAAGAGTCGGTTTCCCGGTTCTTATACGCCCCAGTTTTGTTTTGTCGGGTACTCTTATGAATGTTGCAAACGACAAGCAAAGCCTTGATTATTATTTGTCGCTTACCAAAGATATTTCCGCGGATTTTCCTGTTGTAATATCCCAGTTTATTCTTGACGCAAAAGAAATAGAGAGCGACGGTATAGCCAAAAACGGGGAAGTTATGTTGTCGCTTGTTACCGAGCACATTGAAAACGCCGGAGTTCATTCCGGAGACGCTACGATGGTATTTCCAGCGCAAAAATTATATGTGCATACTGCAAATGTAATAAAAGACATAACCAGAAAAATAGTTAAAGGTCTTAATCTTAACGGTCCTTTTAACATACAGTTTATCGCTAAGGATAATGACGTAAAAGTTATAGAGTGTAATGCAAGAGCGTCGCGTTCATTTCCTTTTATTTCGAAAGTTTCGGGCGTAAATTTCGCGGAAGTCGCCTGTAAAGTTATGAATAATGAAAAAGTTAAAGAAATTCTTATAGATGAAAGCAAAATTCCGTATGTCGGCGTAAAAGCATCGATGTTTAGTTTTCAAAGACTTGACGGCGCAGATCCCGTAACAGGCGTTGAAATGGCTTCGACCGGAGAAGTCGGGTGTTTAGGCAAAAATTTTAACGAGTCTATGCTTTTGTCCATGGAATCCACAAAAATAGTAAAGCCTAAAAAAGGTATTTTGCTTAGCACCGGAAGAGAAAAAGACAAAGTTAAATTTATGGAAGTTATTGACAATATTTATAAATTAGGCGTTCCGGTTTACGCGACTAAAGGCACCGGCGAATATTTAAAAAAACACGGTTATGAAGTAAATATTGTTCATTGGAACAGAACTCCCAGAGCGGTTGATACGATAATCGACGGTAAAGTTGATTTTGTAATAAATATAAACAAAAGCTTAACTGTTGACGAGCTTAAAAATAATTCGGAGATAAGAAAAACCGCGGTAAGATGCGGATGTTCCATTTTAACTAATCTTGAAAAGAGTATGGCATATTTCAGAGCGTTTGATTCATACGAAAGACTTCAAGATATAGAAGAGATGATAAGCCTTTAAACGACAGATGATGAGAAGGTTAGATGTTGGGAAAAGTAAGAGGTAGTGTATGTGGTTAATTTATGCTCTTTTATCAGCCGTTTTTGCTGCTCTGGTAGCTATTCTTGCGAAAATCGGTATGCAAAATGTAAATTCTAACTTGGCTGTCGCGATAAGGACAGTCGTTGTTCTTGTTATTTCCTGGTCATTTGTTTTTGCCATAGGGAAACAAGGCGATATAGTGTCTTTAACGCAGAAAAATTGGATTTTTTTGATACTTTCCGGAGTTGCTACGGGCATATCGTGGCTGTTTTATTTTAAGGCGCTGCAAATAGGTGAAGCGTCAAAAGTCATTCCGGTAGATAAAATAAGTCTGGTTTTCGGAATCCTTTTTGCTTTTATGTTTTTAAATGAAGCCATAACTGTAAAAACAGTAATAGGCGGCAGTTTAATTGTTGCAGGAACGCTTGTTTTGGCATTATGACGGAAATAATTTTTGTCGTAAAGGAATAAAATATGGGCGGAATTATCGGAGTTGAAAACACGCAAGACGCGTCTACGCTGGTTGCCGTAGGGCTTATGACTTTGCAGCACAGAGGGGAAGAATCGTCGGGTATAACCATAAGCGGAAATGAAGGTATGAAGACTTTCCGCTCTACGGGGCTTGTTTCGCGCCTTGTAAATTCCGACGCGTTAAATAAGCACACTGGAACTGCCGCTATAGGTCACGTACGTTATACGTCTGCCGCGAAAAGTTCTTTAGTTAACGCGCTGCCTTTTCAGATGAGCTGCATACACGGTCAGGTTTCGGTTGCTCAAGACGGCAATCTTACGAATTTTACAAAACTAAAAGATATGCTTTTAAAACGCGGAGCGATTTTCAGCCATACTTCCGATACTGAAATATTGCTTCATCTTATCGCGATGTCAAAGGGCAGTTTTCCGGATGTTATCGCGAAATCTTTAAAGATGCTTGACGGCGCGTTTTCTGTTGTTGTTCTAAGAGAGAAAACGCTTATAGGCGCGAGAGATATTAACGGTATCAGGCCGCTTGTTTTAGGAAAAATCGATAATTCCCATATGCTTGCTTCCGAAACATCCGCTATCGAAGTTATGGGCGGAAAATATATAAGGGATATAGAGCCCGGGGAAATAATTGTTATAGAAAACGGGCGTATAAAAAAATCGTTTTTTTATAAAAAATCGGTAAAACAGTCAACCTGCATATTTGAGCAGGTATATATTTCAAGACCGGACAGTATGGTGTTCGGGCAAAGCGTTAAAGAAGCCAGGGTAAAAATGGGTGCTTATTTAGCCGAACAGATGAAAGGCGTTAAAGCCGACATTGTTATGCCTGTTCCAGATACAGGATATTTTGCGGCTATGGGATTTTCAAGAGCTTCGGGAATTCTTTTTGAAGCGGGTTTTGTCAGAAATCATTATTTAGGCCGTTCTTTTATTAAGCCTTCACAGCATTTAAGGGATTTAACGGCAAAACTGAAACTCCGTCCGATAAAAGACGTTGTCAACGGCAAAGATATAGTTCTTATCGACGATTCAATAGTAAGAGGCACAACATCAAGAAGAATTATAAAAATGCTTAAAGACGCGGGAGTAAAAAAAATTCATTTGGCTTTGTCTTGTCCTCCCGTGATAGCTCCTTGTTTTTACGGCATAGATACGCCTGTTAAAGAACATTTAATCGCGGCAACTCAGTCTAAGGAAAAAATAAAAAAATATCTTGAAGTCGAAAGTTTGACGTTCCTGAGTCTGGATAATCTTGCAAAAGCCTGCTGCGCTTTGGAAAAATGTAAAAATGGTTTCTGCACGGCATGTTTTTCAAATAAATATCCGACTAAAATTTCAAAAGACACATACAGAGAGTAGCATTAGAATGGCTGTAAGCGGGAGAAAAAATGAAAATCAGTTTTGATAATTCATCTTATATGGAGAAGCAAACCGAGGAGATACTTAAGAGGGTAGAGCAGTTTAACCACAAACTGTATCTTGAATTCGGCGGAAAGCTTTTTGATGATTCTCACGCTGCCAGAGTTTTACCCGGATTCAACGTAAACGGTAAAATTTTGCTTCTTGAAAAGTTAAAAGAAAAAACAGAAATTATTATATGTATTAACGCCGCTGATATTGAAAAAAATAAAATAAGAGCCGATTTGGGAATTACTTATGATATGGATGTTTTGCGTTTGATTGACAGCGTCAGAAAAATGGGACTTTACATAAGCAGTATTGTTATTTCGCAGTATAAGAATCAGCCTTCCGCGGATATGTTTAAAAATAAGCTTGAGCGCAGAGGAGAAAAAGTATATATTCATAAGCCTATTATAGATTATCCTATGAATATAGATCTTGTCGTGAGTGATAAAGGATACGGCTCTAACCCGTATATAGAAACGACCAGACCTCTTGTGGTAGTTACGGCGCCCGGTTCCGGAAGCGGAAAAATGGCAACCTGTCTTTCCCAGATATATCACGAGCATAAAAGAAATATAAACGCGGGATACGCTAAATTCGAAACATTTCCTATATGGAATCTGCCTTTAAAACATCCGGTAAATCTTGCCTATGAAGCCGCTACCGCTGATTTGAACGATGTGAACGCGATTGATCCTTTTCATTTGGAAGCATACGGGGAAACGGCAGTGAATTATAACAGGGATATTGAAGTATTTCCGATTGTAAAAAACATACTTACCAAAATTATGGGGACCGACAAAATTTATCAGTCTCCGACGGATATGGGCGTTAATATGGCGGGGTATTGTATTACCGATGACGAAGCTGTAAGAGAAGCCGCAAAGCAGGAAGTTGTTAGACGCTATTTCAAAACATGGTGTTATTATAAAGAAGGACGTTTGGGAATCGAAGCTGTTGAAAAAGTAGAAATTATAATGAAGCAGCTTGAAATATTTCCGGAATACGGTTTAGCGGTTGTGCCTGCATTAGAAAAGTCTAAACAAAACAATTGTCCTGCCATGGCTTTGGTTTTGCCCAACGGAAACGTTATAACCGGAAAAACCACAAGTGTATTAGCGGCGTCTTCAAACCTTGTATTGAACTGTATTAAAAATTTGGCTGGTATTCCCGATGATATTCATCTTATTTCTCCAACTGTTTTAGAACCCATGCTTATGTTAAAAGAAAAAATCCTTTACGATAAAAACCCTTTGCTCAGCCTTGAAGAGGTGTTAAACGCTTTGAGTATATGCGCCGCCACAAATCCGTTAGCTGAAAAAGGTCTTTCAAAACTTCAAAATTTGAGAGGTTGTGACGCCCATTCCTCGCATATGTTATCGAAAGCGGATGAAGACGCTCTTAAAAAATTAGGCATAAATGTTACGTGTACGCCCGAGTTTCCGTCAGATAATTTATACTATATTTAAGAAGTGAAATTAATGTTTGAAAGGAGATAAAATGAAGACATTTGTTCTTGACACTAACGTTTTGCTGCACGATCCCGATGCGATTTTTTCGTTTAAAGACAACAAAGTCGTTATTCCTATGACAGTTATCGAAGAGCTGGACTCCTTCAAAAAATTGAACGATGAAAGAGGCAGAAGCGCCAGACTAATTTCCCGCGCTCTTGACGGTTTGAGAGGCAAAGGCAAACTTTCCGAAGGCGTAAAGATTAAAAGCGGCGGAATATTAAAAATAGAAATGAATAATCACGAAGTTGATTTGCCGAAAGATTTTTCGGGTCAAAAGTCCGATAATCAGATTCTTTCTATAGCCGTAGGTCTTAAACTAAAAAATGAGAAAGTAATTTTTATAACCAAAGATATAAATTTGAGAATAAAGGCGGAGATTCTTGACATTCCGACACAGGATTATGAAAAGTCCAAAGTTAAAATGGACGAGCTTTATGCCGGCTGGAAAGAAGTGAAAGTTTCCTCGAAAGAAATAGATAAATTTTATAAAGACGGCAAACTGGTTTTAAAACAAGATTTCTATCCTAATGAATTTGTTTCTTTAAAAGATGAAGCTGGAACTTCAAAAAGCGCTTTAGCGAAGTTTTCAAAAAAAGATAATGCTTTAACTCCCATATTTCATCAAAATTCTATTCCGTGGGGACTTAAGCCTCTTAACGTTGAGCAGAAATTTGCCGTAGAGTTATTGCTTTGCAATGATATAAATCTTGTTACGCTTATAGGTCTTCCGGGTGCGGGAAAAACTATTCTTGCTTTAGCCTGCGGACTTCAAAAGACCGTGGAAGAAAGATATTTCAGAAAACTTTATATCGCAAGACCTATTATTCCAATGGGAAGAGACATCGGATTTTTGCCCGGAACAAAAGAAGAAAAACTCGGCGCATGGATGGGCGCGATAAACGACAATCTTGAATTTTTAATGGACAGAGGACATCCTGATACTAAAACAGAAGAGAAGATAGATTATTTGTTTTCTTCCGGTCAAATAGAAGTTGATTCTTTGACTTATATAAGAGGTCGTTCTTTGCCGCAGCAATATATTATTATTGATGACGCACAAAATTTAACTCCGCATGAAGTCAAAACAATTATTTCAAGAGCCGGCAACGGTACAAAAATTGTATTGACAGGCGATCCGTACCAGATAGACAACCCTTATTTAGACGCTTCGTCAAACGGTCTTACTTATCTTGTTGAAAGGTTTAAAGGACAGGACCTTTTCGGGCATATTACTTTCTCGAAGAGTGAGAGAAGCGCCTTGGCTGCATTGTCATCGGAACTTTTATAATATTAATATCGACATAGTCTTTTGTTTTTATGCTTCCTTATACGCCGGCTCACATACCAGCCGCTCCGCTTTACTTCGGTATGCTTCGCAGTCGCAAGCGTCGCCTAAAAGCAAAAGACTATGCCTCTAAAGACAAATACGATAAAGACAAATTGGAAATATATGTCTTCTGAAAAATACGTAGACTTACATGTGCATACTAACTATTCCGACGGAGCATTCTCTCCTGCCGAAGTAGTGGAATACGCAAAAAAAATGAATCTTGCCGCAATCAGCATTACCGATCACGATTCGGTTGACGGAATTGACGAAGCCTTGCGAGCTACGGAAGGTTCAAGTCTTGAAATAATTCCCGGAATTGAACTTTCCTCAAGCACCACGGATTGTGACGGACAGATAACTGAGATGCATATTTTAGGTTATTATATAGACTGCAAATCGGAAAAACTTAAAGAATCATTATCAATTTTTAGAAAAGCCCGCCTTGATAGAGCATACAAAATTCTTGAAAAATTAAGAGAAAACGGCGTTAATCTAAAAAATGAAAGTTTTTTGGAAAATGTCGGAAAAAAATCCATAGGCAGGATGCATTTCGCGAAAGCTATGGCAGATGAAGGATTAGTTAAAAGTATTAATGATGCATTCCAGAGATATCTTGCCGTAAACAAGCCCGCGTATGTTCCTAAATACGCGATGACTGCCGAAGAAGCAATTAAACTTATTCTAAGCGTCGGCGGAATTCCCGTGATGGCGCATCCTTACTATATTCATTATGCGGACAAAATTCTATTTAAATCTCTTGTCGAAAGCGGTCTTAAAGGTATTGAGGTTTGGCATTCAAAACATCCTGAAAGCGCCGTAAAAAAGTTTTTGGCGTTAGCTGAAGAATTTGATTTAGTCGCAACAGGCGGTTCTGATTGTCACGGAGCGTATAATAATGAGCATCCGCTTATGGGCAGAATAAAAGTTCCGTATTCGGCTGTTGAAAATTTGAAAAGGATAAATGACAAAGAACAATTAACAAAGAACAATTAACAAAGAACAATTAACAATTGTTGTGTTTCGGCAGAGCCGAAACTTATTAGTAGATTTTCACTTTGCGAAAATTCCAATTTTGAACTTTGTTATCTGTACTTTGTAAATTAATAAAATGGGTTACATAAACAAAACCGTATTTTTAAATTACCTTTCTTGTCCTACTTTGGGCTGGATGTCCAAAAGGGGGATGCTGCCCAGGCTTGAAGGGTTAAATAATGAACTTCTTACTCTGGAAGGCAATAATGTCCACAAGTTATCGTGGCAGCTTTTTCCAGATGCGGTAAACGCCCAAAAAAAATACTTATCGGACAGCGCTGCATATACTCAGGAACTTTTGCAAAATCCCGAAAACAAAACTTTTGTTGAAGCATCGTTTATATCAAACGGTTTTTCCGTACGTACGGATACGCTGCAAAGACTTGATGACAATACCTGGCATCTTTTTGAGGTTAAATCAGGCGGAAAGTATAAAGTAAAATATGTCCAGGACATGACTTTCAGCGCAATGGTACTTAAAAAAAGCGGTATTAACGTTACTAAAGCCTCTTTGATGCATCTTGCCAACGGTTACCGTCTTGGTATGGACTCATCCGCTCTTTTTAAAACGCTTGACTGCAGCGAAAAAGTAGAACTCAGGCTTGGGGAATACTTAAACATTTCAGATAAGGCTTTTGAGGAACTAGAGTCGGAAAAAATGCCTGAGCCTTATTTGAAAAGATCCTGCAAAAATTGTCCTGTCTTTGACAATTGCATGGGCAAAGACATTAAAAATCACATATTTGATTTACCAAGGCTTTCCGTGCCCGCGATTGAAGAACTTATTGCTTTAGGAGCTGACACAATAGATAAAGTTCCAGAAGGTTTTGAACTTACCGAGCAGCAGCAAATTGTTAAAAATTGTGTTTTGAGCGGTAAAACTTATATATCTCCGAATCTGAAACCCGAACTCGATAATTTAAAAGAGCCTTTTTATTATCTTGATTTTGAATCCATAACAACAATAATGCCTTTATTTCCTGATATAGCTCCGCACACGCAGCTTTTGACCCAGTTCTCCATAGATAAAAGTTCTGAGATCGGTAAAGTTGATGAGCATTTTGAGTATATCGGAGACCACAAAAAAGACTGCCGCAGGGAAATAGCTGAAAAACTTGTTGAGTGTCTAGGGGAAGAAGGGAGCATAATTACTTATGCCAATTTTGAAAGAATAGCGATATCAAGGCTTGCGGGATTGTTTCCGGATTTATGCGACGCCTTGAACAAAATTGCCGAAAGAGTAGTTGATTTTGAAATTATACTCAGGAAAAATTATTACGATATAAATTTTCACGGACGCTCTTCAATAAAAAAAGTTCTTCCTGCTATAGTGCCTGAAATGAATTATGACAGCCTTGAAATAGGCGAAGGCGGCGATGCCGCAGCGGCATTCGCGTTCATGGCTATGGGTTTATACGATGAAGAAAAAATAGCTGAAACCAAAAAGAATCTTTTAAAATATTGCGCCCAGGACACCCTTGCAATGGTCAAAATCCACAGTTTTCTTGCCGAAATAGTCAATAATATTTCATAGTTTGTCACCCTGAGCGAAGTCGAAGGGTCTGTCGTTAAAGGCAGATGTTTCGACTACACGGCTACGCTGTTTTGCTCAACATGACAAATTGTTTTTAGAGATTTTGCTATAATGATTTATATGAAAAAAATTGACGCTATATTGGACAAAGTTGTAAATACCCACATTTTAGATAAAAACGAAATACTCGAACTTTTAGCTGCAGAAGACAGTCATTCTCTTTTTGCTGCGGCTGATGCAGTGCGTAAGAAATATGTCGGCGACGAAATCCATTTACGCGGTTTAATAGAATTTTCAAATTACTGTAAGCGTAATTGTTTATATTGCGGTTTAAGAAAAGATAATGACAAACTAGTACGTTACCGCATAGAGCCGGAAGATATAATCGGGCTTGCTTCTAAAGCTAAAGATTACGGTTATAAAACGATTGTCTTACAATCCGGCGAAGATCCGTATTACACAACCGATAAAATTATTGAGATTATATCCGGAATAAAAAAGCTTGGCCTTGCTTTGACTTTAAGCATAGGTGAGAAAACTTATGAAGAATATAAAGCATACAGACAAGCAGGAGCTGACAGATATCTTTTAAGAATTGAAACCACCGACGAAGCGCTTTATAAAAAATTAAATCCCGGGATGAATCTTGAAAACAGAATAAAATGTCTTCAAAATTTAAAAGAACTCGGGTATGAAGTAGGGTCTGGAATAATGCTGGGGCTTCCCGGACAAACTTTGGAAAGTATAGCAGATGATATTCTTTTTCTAAAATCAATATCTGTTGATATGGCTGGAATAGGTCCTTTTATTTATAATCCGAATACGCCGATTTTTGGGACATTGTCCCCAAATGGAGAGGAGTTAAATGAATCTGTCTGTCATTCTGAAAGCAGTGAAGAATCCACCGTTTTGAGCGGTAAAGAAAATTATTTTGATTTATCTTTAAAAGTCATGTCAATTTTGCGTTTAATAATGCCTGATATTAATATTCCGGCGACAACAGCCATGGAAACTTTAAATACTGATGGACGTATTACAGCCTTACAAAGCGGCGCGAATGTGGTAATGCCTAATGTTACGGAAATAGATAATAAAAAGTTTTACGAAATATATCCTGGTAAAGTATTTGTTTCGGAATCTTCCGAAGAACACAGAGCAAATATGGAAAGTAAAATAAAAGCGATAGGGCGGACTATTTCCGAGGGTAAAGGCTTTCGAAAAAGCAGGTAGTAGTTAGTAGTGAGTGTTTTGTCGTCATTGCGATGAGCAACAAAAGTTGCGAAGAAGCAATCCAAGTTATTAGTAAAATGGATTCCGGATCAAGTCCGGAATGACAAAAAATAATCGAGGAAATAGAGAATGAAAATATTGGTCGGTCTTAGCGGCGGAGTTGATTCAGCTATTGCCGCTTATTTATTAAAAAAACAGGGGCACGAAGTAACGGGCGCGACAATGTCCGTTTGGGACAGTTCTTTACCGGTGCCAAAAATTGAAGGCGCTAACGCTTGTATTGGTCCTAAAGAGAAAGATATTGAAGCCGTAAAAAAAATAGCGGATTTTTTGAAAATTCCGTTCAGCATAATAGATTGCAGAGAAGAGTTTAAAAAAGTTGTCTTGGAAAATTTTAAAAGCGAATATAAATCCGGCCGTACGCCAAATCCCTGTGTGTGGTGCAACGCTTATATTAAGTTCGGCGTTTTACCCGAGGCTGCTAAAAAAAACGGATTGCAATTTGATAAGTTTGCGACAGGGCATTACGCAAATATAATTTATAATGACGATATAAAAATGTACCAGCTGAAAAAAGCGAAAGATTTAAAGAAAGACCAGACATATTTTTTATACCGCCTTTCACAAAAAACTTTATCGGAAACTCTTTTTCCTTTAGGAAATCTTACAAAAGACGAAGTGCGCGCTATTGCTAAAGAAATCGGACTTCCAGTAGCGGAAAAGCCTGACAGCCAGGATTTTTACTGCGGAGATTATAATGATATACTTCAGTTTCCGGAAAATTCGGGTGACATTGTTGATAAAACCGGAAAAGTTTTGGGAAAACACAAAGGTATTTGGAATTACACTATAGGCAAACGTAAAGGACTCGGGCTTCCGGGCGGAACAGGGGACCCTTTGTATGTCATTAATATTTTGGCAAAGCAAAATGTTATTGTGCTTGGTTCAAAGGATGATTTGTATTCAAAGTCGCTTATTGCCGAAAAAGTTTCGTGGGGATCTGTCACGGCGCCAAAGGAATCTGTTAAAGTAATGGCAAAGATACGCCAGCAGCATGCTCCTTCGCAAGCCCAAGTAACTGTTAAAGAGGAAAACAGCGCGGAAGTGATTTTTGATACTCCTCAGATGTCCGTCGCATCCGGGCAAAGCGTGGTTTTTTATAAAGATGATATAGTTTTAGGCGGGGGAATAATACGTTAGAAGATGGGATGATTAGAGGATGAGATGTTGAGCAACGGCTTTTGTTCTGTTTTTACTCATCTTCCCATCATCTCACCTTCTCATCATCGGGCTGTTTTTTTTATTGTTAATTTTATATAATCTTCAAATCAATTTTAAAGGAAAAAGTATGTCAATTTTGGTTACAGGGGCTGCAGGGTTTATCGGTGCGGAAGTTTGTAAATTGCTTATAAAATCCGGTAAAAATGTAGTTGCCATAGATAATATAAACGATTATTACGATGTCCGTGTTAAAAATTACCGTTTAAAAGAATTAAAAGAATTAAAAAACTTTGTTTTTTACAAAGCTGATATAGAAAATAAAAAATCCGTTGATAATATAATCAAAAAACATAAAATTACCGCAATTATAAATTTAGCCGCGAGAGCTGGCGTTCGTTACAGTATGGAAAACCCGTTTGTTTACGTTTCCACAAACACAATGGGGACGCTTAATCTTTTGGAAGCTGCCAGAAGAAATAAAATAAATAAATTTATTTTAGCGTCAACCTCATCCTTATACGCCGGACAGAAAATGCCTTTTGCAGAAACTCTTGCAGTAAATACTCCGATATCTCCTTATGCGGCGTCAAAAAAGGGCGCTGAAGCCATGTGCTACTCATATCATTATCTTTACGGTATAGATACTACAATTTTAAGATTTTTTACGGTATATGGTCCGGCAGGCAGACCCGATATGAGCATAATCCGTTTTATAAAGTGGATAGATGAGGGAAAACCAATAGAGCTTTTTGGCGACGGCTCGCAGAGCAGGGACTTTACTTATGTGGAAGATATTGCGAGAGGCGTTGTTAAAGCGTTAAAGAAAACTGAATATAAAATTATAAATCTCGGCGGAAATAAACCGTATAAACTAAGTTATATGATTGAACTGATAGAAAAAAATCTAGGCAAAAAAACTAAGTATAATTATAGGCCGTTTCATAAAGCCGATATAGACGCTACATGGGCAAATATTACAGAAGCAAATAAAGTTTTAGGCTGGTCACCTAAGATATCTTTAGAACAGGGGATAAAAAAGACCGTCAATTGGTATCTGGAAAATAAATCCTGGTTTAAAAACATAAAACTGACACCTTAGTGTCATACCGTTGAAAAACGGTATCCAAGTTGTTGTTAAAAGATTATAATTTTTAGTGAAATTGGATTCCGAATCGAGTTCGGAATGGCAAGAAAATGGATGGCAAATTTTAGGAAAACAGACTAAAGGAAAGAAAAATGTTTAAAGAATTATTACAAAAAATCAATAACAGAAATGTAAAAATCGGGGTTATAGGACAAGGATATGTTGGACTGCCTTTGTCGGTTGAACTTGCGAAACAAGGTTTTTCCGCTACAGGTTATGAGGTTGATAAGTTTAAAGTTGAATCCATAAATAAAGGTAAATCCTATATTGGCGATGTTGAAACGAACGTTTTAAAAGAACTTGTAAAAAATAAAAAAGTTGATGCTACATTGGATTTTAACAACCTTTCAAAAGAAGATGTTATTATTATATGCGTTCCGACGCCTTTAAGAAAATCAAAAGATCCGGATGTTTCTTATATTTTATCTGCTGCAAAAAACGTAAAGAAGACACTAAGAAAAGGTCAGCTTATAATTTTGGAGTCCACCACTTATCCGGGAACCACAAAAGAGCTTATGCTACCTATGCTTGAAGAAACAGGTCTTAAAGCGGGCAAAGATTTCTTTTTAGCTTTCAGTCCAGAAAGAATTGACCCGTCTAATAAAAAATTCGGTATTGAAAATACTACAAAAGTTGTCGGCGGACATTGCGAATGCTGTACGGACCTTGCCGCTGCGGTATATTCGTCTTTTACAAAGGTTTATAAAGTTTCGTCTACGGAAGCGGCTGAAATGGTTAAACTTTTGGAAAATACTTTCAGAGCGGTAAACATTGCGCTTGTTAACGAAGTGGCCTTGATGTGTAATAAACTTAAACTTAACGTGTGGGAAATTATAGAAGCGGCAGCGACAAAACCTTTTGGATTTATGCCTTTTTTTCCGGGGCCCGGAATAGGCGGACATTGTATTCCTTTGGATCCTCATTATTTGTCGTGGAAGCTTAAGACCTTGAATTTTTATTCGAGATTTATAGAACTTGCCGGCGAAATGAATTCTAAAATGCCCGAATACGTAGTTTCAAAAGTTTCCGATGCTTTAAATTCAAAAGCCAAGGCTTTGAAAAATTCAAAAATTTTGGCATTAGGCGCCGCATATAAAAAAGACGTGTCGGATGTACGCGAATCTCCCGCGCTTGACGTGATAAACATTCTTGTTTCAAAGGGCGCGAAAGTGTCATATTATGATCCTTATATACCTGAAATAAAAGAGTGTACTTGCGGCAAAAGCCTAAAATCTGAAAAAGATCTTAACGGTTTAAAAAAATATGATGCAGTTGTAGTAGTAACTGACCATACCTGTATAGATTATGATAAAGTTCTAAAAGATTCCAAAATAATAGTGGATTCAAGAAATGTCTTCAAAAATAGCAAGTCAAACAAAATAGTAAGAATATAAAAAGGCAATTACGAATTCAAAATTACGAATTACGAATCAAAAGCCAAAAGTTGTTTGTTGTTTTGGTTTTTAATATCCGGTTTTGTTTGCGACAGACGCCTTATTGCGTATATGAGGGAGAATTTTTTAAGATTATTCAATTTCAACTGTCTGAGCGGTAACCTTAAAGCAGTTATTTACCGCGAGTTTTGAAATTGCTTAAAAAATACGAACGAATGCAATTCAGCGTCAGAGCAAGTAAAATAAAAAATGTAAAACTTGACAAGGAATACATCTGTATGCTAATATGTCGAAAACTTTTAACGGGGGTCTTATGGCAAAAGATGAAAAACTTAAAGCGTTGGATTTAGCACTTTCTCAGATAGAAAAGGATTTCGGCAAAGAAGCGATTATGAGGCTTGGCGAAAAACACTCCAAAGAAAAAGTAGATGTTATACCTACGGGCGCTTTGCCTCTTGATATAGCAATCGGTATCGGCGGTATTCCGCGCGGCAGAATAATTGAAATTTACGGACCTGAAGCTTCAGGAAAAACTACGCTTGCTTTGTGTATGGTTGCGGAAACTCAAAAGTTGGGCGGTATAGCCGCTTATATAGACGCGGAACATGCTATGGATCCTGATTACGCGTCAAAACTCGGCGTGGATATTGATAATCTTTTAATTTCACAGCCTGATTCCGGCGAGCAAGCTCTTGAAATAGCGGATAAGTTAGTCCGTTCCGGAGCTGTCGATATAATTGTTGTTGATTCCGTAGCGGCCCTTGTTCCGAAAGCCGAAATTGAAGGCGAAATGGGCGACTCTTTTGTCGGGCTTCAAGCCAGGCTTATGAGTCAGGCTTTAAGAAAGCTTACTTCAAATATATCAAAATCTAAAACTTCAATAGTTTTCATAAATCAGTTAAGGCAGAAAATCGGCGTTATGTGGGGAAGTCCGGAAACTACGCCCGGAGGTCTTGCTTTAAAATTTTATTCTTCGGTAAGACTTGACATAAGAAGAATAGAGTCTGTAAAAAAAGGCGAGGAAATTATCGGTAACAGAGTGAGAGTAAAAGTAGTAAAAAATAAAGTCGCTTCGCCGTTTAAACAGGCTGAATTTGAAATAATGTTCGGCGTTGGCGTTGACAAGATGGGGTATCTTGTAGATATGGGCGTAAACGATAATATTATTGAAAAAGCGGGCGCGTTTTTCAGCTATAACGGAGACAGATTGGGCCAGGGCAGAGATAATGTGAAAGCGTTTTTACTTGCTAATCCTGCAATAGCTTCGGAAATAGAAAATAAAATCCGCGCTAAAGCTTTTGGTGAAACTGCCGCGGAAAAAAAAGAAGAACCGGCTAAAGAAAAAACTGTGAAAAAATCTAAATAAATATCTTAAGCGTTAAAAATGCGGGAGAGAATTTAAATGAAAGTTTTGATTACGGGCGGGGCGGGGTTTATCGGCTCAAATATTTCCGACTCTTTGATTGCTAACGGACATAAATCTGTTATAATTGATAACTTGTCATCAGGAAAAAAAGAAAATATCAATAAGAAAGCGAAATTTTATAAAGCGGATATAATTGACGAAAAAAAAATAAAAGCGATATTTAAAAAAGAAAAACCCGATATAGTAATTCACAACGCGGCTCAGATTGACGTCAGAAAATCTGTTTCGGATCCGAAATATGACGCGAATATAAATATTTTAGGGTCTATTAACATACTTGACGCCTGCGTTGAAAATAAAGTCAAAAAGATTTTGTTTGCTTCGTCCGGAGGCACAATTTACGGGGAGTGCGGCAGCAAAGCTCCTGATGAAAATTCATTTCCGAATCCTCTTTCTCCTTACGGCATAGCAAAACATTCCGTGGAATTTTATATAAAGTTTTACGGTATTATTCACGGTCTGAAATATACGATTTTCAGATATGGAAATGTTTACGGACCAAGACAGGATCCTAAAGGCGAAGCGGGCGTTATAGCAATATTTACAGCGAAAATGTTAAACAACGAAGCTGTTATGGTTTTTGGAGACGGGAAACAGATGAGAGATTATGTTTATGTCAAAGATGTTGTAAATGCCAATATTGCCGCTTTGAAGAAAGCCGATAATCAAATAATAAACATAGCTACAAACAAAGCAGTATCCATAAATGATATAGTAAAAATTATGTCACGCTTATCGAAAACCGATAAAAAAGCGGTATATAAACCAAAAAGAACAGGCGAACTGTTTAAAAGTTTTATGAGCATAAAAAAAGCTGAAAAGATTTTAAACTGGTATCCGAAAATGAATATTGAAGAAGGAATAAAGAAAACATTGGAATATTTTAAGGGGCTGAAATGAAAGCGTTTGTTTTGGCAGCCGGAGCAGGAACAAGGCTCAGACCTTTGACCAGCGATATTCCTAAACCCATGGTTCCGATTGTCGGCAAGCCTGCTTTGCAGCACACTTTGGAAAATTTAAAAAAATACGGATTTAAAGACGTATGCGTTAATTTATACCATTGTCCGGGTGTTATTGTAGATTATTTTAAAGATAATGATACCGGATTAAATATAAAATATTCGCTTGAAGAAAAACTTCTCGGTACGGCGGGAGCGATAAAAAAGCAGGAGAATTTTTTTGACGAAACTTTTGTCGTTATGTCCGGAGACGGTCTTACGGATATAAATTTAAAAAAGGCCCTGGAATTTCATAAAAAAAAGAAATCCATAGCTACTATAGTTTTAAAAGAGATTGACGCAAGGTTTGAATACGGAATAACTTTAACCGATAAAAATGGAAAAATAAAGTCTTTTGTGGAAAAACCGAGATGGAAAGATATTTTTGCCGATACGGTAAATACCGGAATATATATTTTTGAACCTGAAATTTTTAAATATATTCCGAAAGATAAATTTTTTGATTTTAGCATGGACTTATTTCCGCTGTTTTTGAAAAATAAAAAAAATATTTACGGTTATGTGATGAAAGAATACTGGACCGATATCGGAAATATTTTAGAATATAAAAAAGGCGTTTTTGACGCGTTAGACGGCAATGTAAATGTAAATATATCTTCGTCGGCTGATAAAAAGCTTTTCGGTAAAAACGTAAAAATCAATAGTCCGTGCTTTATCGGGAAAAATGTCAGAATAGGTAATAATGTTGTAATACATCCCTATTCTGTTATAACCGAAAACTGTGAAATAGGCGATAATGCGGTAATTGAAAAAACTATAATATGGAGCGGTTCTAAAATAGGAAAAAATGTCCGGCTTTCAAACACCATAGTCGGATATGACAGTACAATACCCGGAGGAATAGTTCTTTTTGATTCTATAATAATGGGAAGGGAGAATTTTAATGGAAAGTAAGAAAGGTTATTTTTTTACGTCGGAATCGGTTACGGAAGGTCATCCTGATAAAGTCTGCGACATAGTCTCGGATTCTGTTCTTGACGCTATTTTAGCTAATGACCCGAAAGCAAGAGTTGCCTGTGAAACGTTTGTTTCCCCGGGAATGGTAATAGTCGGCGGAGAAATTACGACAAGCACTTATGTAAATATTCAACAGGTAGTCAGAAACGCGGTTAAAAATATAGGTTACGATAAGCCTGAATTCGGATTTAATTATAAAGACTGCGCTGTAGTAAATACTATAAATTCGCAGTCGCCGGATATTGCGCAAGGCGTTGATACGGGCGGAGCGGGCGATCAGGGTCTTATGATAGGTTTTGCCTGCAAAGAAACTCCCGAACTAATGCCTTTGCCTATAATGCTTGCGCATAAACTTGCCATGAAACTTACCGAGGTCAGAAAAAAAGGAATTCTTCCCTATTTGGGACCGGACGGCAAAACCCAGATTACCGTAGAATATGTTGACTGGAAACCTAAAAGAATAGACGCTGTTGTTCTTTCAACGCAGCATACCGAGAAAATTTTAGATAAGACCGGAAAACGCATAACTGAAAAATCTAAACAAGAAATCCGCAAAAAAATTATTGATCCGGTTTTGGGAAAACTTATAGATAAAAATACTAAAATTTATATAAATCCTACCGGAAAATTTGTAATAGGCGGACCACAGGGCGACACGGGGCTTACGGGAAGAAAAATTATAGTAGATACATACGGCGGAATGGCGGCTCACGGCGGCGGCGCGTTTTCGGGCAAAGATTCCACTAAAGTTGACAGAAGCGCCTGTTATATGGCAAGACATATCGCTAAAAATATTGTTGCCGCGGGTTTTGCCGACAAGTGTACCGTTCAGCTTGCTTACGCTATCGGCGTTGCCGAGCCTGTTTCGGTAATGGTTGATACGCATCACAGCGGAAAAGTTTCCGGTCCGGAACTTGAGCCGATTGTAAGAAAAGTATTTCCTCTAACGCCTAAAGGAATTACGGAATATTTGAAGCTTCGCAGACCTGTTTTCTCGCAGACTGCGGCATACGGGCATTTTGGCAGAAGCGGAAAAGACTTTACTTGGGAAGCGTTGAATAAAGTAGAAGAACTTAAAAAAACAGTTAAGAAATAACAAATAAATAATTTACAAAAGGATAAGAATAACATGAAATACGATATAAAAGACATTAAATTAGCCGATAAAGGCAACAAAAGAATTATTTGGGCAGAAAAAGAAATGCCGGTTTTAAGGCAGATAAAAGAGCGGTTTTCAAAACAAAAACCTCTTAAAAATATGAAAATTTCCTGTTGTCTTCATGTTACTACGGAAACCGCAAATCTTGCCATTACGTTAAAAGCCGGAGGCGCTGATGTTTATTTGTGCGCGTCAAACCCTTTGTCCACTCAGGATGATGTTGCCGCGTCGCTTGTAAAACATCATAATATTCCGGTATTTGCCATTAAAGGCGAAGATAATAAAACATATTACAAACATATAGACGCGATTTTAAACATAAAACCAAATATGACTATGGACGACGGCGCTGATTTGGTTACTACAATTCTTTTAAAAAGAAAAGAATTATTGAAAGATATAATCGGCGGAACCGAAGAAACTACTACCGGAGTGGTGCGTTTAAGAGCAATGGCTAATGACGGAGTTCTTGCTTATCCGGTTATAGCCGTTAATGACGCGCTTACAAAACATTTCTTTGACAACAGATACGGTACGGGACAATCTACGATTGACGGAATTGTCCGCGCCACAAATATTTTAATCTCCGGGAAAACTGTTGTCGTTGTCGGTTATGGCTGGTGCGGCAGAGGTTTTGCAATGAGAGCAAAAGGAATGGGCGCCCATGTTATAGTGACGGAAGTTGATCATCTTAAGGCTATTGAAGCGGCTATGGACGGATATGAAGTTATGCCGATGAAAGAAGCGGCAAAAAAAGGCGATATTTTTGTGACTTTAACCGGAAACTTAAATGTTATAGATAAACAGCATTTCCCTTTAATGAAAAACGGAGCAATAGTATGTAATTCGGGACATTTTAATGACGAAATAAATCTTAAAGCGTTAAAACAGATGTCAAAATCCGTTAAGAACGTTAGAGATTTTGTTGATGAATATACTTTGAAAAATAACAAAACAATATGTGTTCTCGGCGAAGGACGTTTAATAAATTTAGCCGCAGCCGAAGGTCATCCCGCAAGCGTTATGGATATGTCTTTTGCAAATCAGGCGTTGTCCGCGGAATATATGCTGAAAAATTATAAAAACCTCGGAAAACAAGTTTATGTTATTCCGGAAGCCATGGATAAAGAAATAGCAAGGCTTAAACTCAACGCTATGGGAATAAAAATAGACGTTTTGACTGCCGAACAAAAAAAATATCTTGCCAGCTGGCAATCAGGCACGTAAGCTTAAATAAAACTTACTGCTAAAACTAAACGTTTGAAAACATTTAAAAGAGGGACGCTTATTAATGAGCGAGTTTTTGTTACGCCTAAAAAATGAAATACATATAAATTATAATAATTGCTACCCTAACAGGGATGTGATTCCGAGGGTGTCTTTTGACGTAAGCCTGCGAAAAAGAATTAAATGTTTTTTTGAGAAACTTTTGCCATTCATTACTTTTCAATCAAGAGAAGACAAGTTTCTTGCCGATATTGAAAAAGAAGTGAAAATATCGCAATTGGAGCAGATATATAATTTGCTTAATGATCAATATTCAAAAGATTTGTTTGTTAAGCTTGTAGCAATGAAAGTTTTACGTCACAGAATGATATTGCCTGTTGAAAAAGCCTCTGAATGGCAAAAATATTATGAATTAGACTCGCAATTGAAAAATGCTCCTACAGTTTCGATAGAAGGAAAAAAGTTTGTTCTTTATAATCTTAAAGACTATGGATACAATATAGAACTTTATGAAAAAGTTACTTATGCCGTATTCATGGAATTTATAATGAAACAATACGAATATAGACACACTATTCCAAAAATAAAAGTTTCGGCGGGGGATTATGTAATTGACGGCGGCGCTTATGTCGGGGATACTTCTTTATATTTTGCGCATGAAGCAGGCAAAGAGGGAAAAGTATTTTCTTTTGAATTTTTGAAAGAAGGTTTAGAAACAATGAAAGTAAATCTTTCAAAAAATCCTAAGTATGCCCCGCAGATACAAATAGTACAAAATGCTCTATGGAAGAATTCGCAAGAGAAACTTTATGTCTCAGGCAGCGGAGCAGGGACAAAAGTATCAATGCAAAAAAATGGAAAATATAACGATATAGTATCTACGTTGTCTATAGACGATTTTGTCGAGTCAAATAAAATTGAAAAAATAGATTTTATAAAGCTTGATATTGAAGGCGCGGAACTTGAAGCTCTTTACGGCGCTAAAAATGTAATTACAAAATTTAAACCAAAACTTGCTATATGCATTTATCATGACTTCAAACATTATTATTCGGTGCCCGAATATATAAATAGTTTAAAATTAGGCTATAAATTTTACGTGGACCATTTTTCGGCTAGCGAATTTGAAACAATTTTATTTGCCGAAGCCGATAAATAGTGATATGAAAATAAAAAACACTTTAACGTCCTTAAGAAAAAGTCTTGCCAAATTTTTGTTTGATAAAAAACAAAAATCAAATAAAACATTTTATATCAAAAATATAAAATCTGTTTTATTTTTGAGAAACGACAATAAAATCGGCGATATGGTGGTTTTGACTTTAGTTTTCAGAGAATTGAAAATAAAATATCCCGCTATTAAAATATCCGTTTTGTGCTGCAAAGACAATAAAGAAATAATTAAAAATAATCCAAATGTGGATGAGATAGTCGAAACGCCTAATATCTGTAAAAAAAATGATCTTGCCGTTGATTTTTTTGTTTTCAGACCCAGGCCTAAACATTTGCTTATGCTAAGGCGTATAAATCCGGCTTTTTTAATAGGATTTAATAAGAAAGATTATAATATATATGATTTGTCTATAGACTGTGATATTAACAGACTTCATATTTCTAAAAGATATGAAATCCTTTTGGAAACTCTCGGAGTAAAACCAGCATCTTTAAAATACGATATTTGTATTGATGAAAATCTTGAAAAAAAGGCAAAAGAATTTTTCTCTGCAAATAAAAGTAATCTCATCATTAATCCTTTCGCGGCAAGCAAACACAGAAGTTTTTCTTTTGATAAACTGCAAAGTCTTATAAACGGTATTAAAGAAAAATTTGACGTAAACATATACGCGATATGCGAAAAAAAATCCGCCGGGATGTTGAAAGGTTTGAAAGGCGCGAAGATTTTGGAAACCGGTTCCATACTTGAAAGCGCGGCGTATATAAAATATTGCGATTATGTTTTGACGCCCGATACGTCTATCGTTCATATTGCCGCTGCGTTCGGCAAAAAAATGATAGCCTTGTATCTTGATTATTCGAGCCATGGAGAAAAAATTAATGAAGTTTGGGCTCCGGGTTATGCTGACGCTGTGCAAATATCGGTTGACACGAAAAACGGAACTCTGGAAAACGATATAAACAATATAGATAATGAGGCTATAATAAACAAATTCGGGGAAATAATATGAATTTCAGCGTAATAATTCCCGTTTATAATATTGAAAAGTATATAAAGCGTACAATTGACTCCGTTTTAAATCAAACCGTTCCTAATTTTGAAATTATTATTGTTAACGACGGATCTTCCGACGGGACTCTTTCCGTTGTAGAAAGTATTAAAGATGAAAGAATAAAAATTATCAATCAGAAAAATCTCGGCGTTACCAAGGCAAGAAATACAGGCATAAAAAACGCAAAGTATGATTATATAGCCTGTTTGGATCATGACGACGAATATTTGCCTGATTTTTTGGAAACAATATCAGATATGATTGAAAATTTTCCGCAGGCAGGTCTTTATGCGACTGCGTATAGGGTTTTAAAAAAAGATAAATCTTTCATACCTAAATATACTTCTCTCCCTAAATTTCCGTGGACAGGCATAGTGCCGAGCTATTTTAAAACCGCTCTCGGCTACCATCCTTTGCTTCCGTCTTCAACTGTTGTCAAAAGAGAGGTTTACGACTCTGTGGGAATGTTTTCCGAAACAATACAAAAAGGGGAAGACATAGAGCTCTGGGCAAGGGCTGCCGCCAAATATAAAATAGCTTTTACAAGTAAAGTTTGCGCTATTTGGCATCGCGACGGCGCGCCTACATTAAGCAATAAACAGGTTGAAGTTATAGATTACGAATTTATAAATACGCTTGAAAAAATCAACTCTTCAGGGATTTGTTTTGATAACGACAAAAAATATTTAAAAGAATTTATAAACAAAAAATATTTGGACATCGCTGAAACTTACCTGAAAAACGGCGATTTTGAAAACACAAACAATATTTTAAAAAAAGTAAAAACAAAAAAATTCTTTTTTAAAAAGCTGAAAATGCAGTTTAAATCGGCATTGTTAAAAAGTAAATTATCAATGTAATATTTGTGTCTTTGCCGTTAAAAATCTGGTTTTGTTTGCTGCAGTCGAAAATAAAATAGTTTTAAGTTTTTTTGTAGTTAATACCCTGTTTTGTTTATTTCAAAACGCATTAGCGCGTCTTATGAATTAGAAATTTTTAAAATTACAATTGAGGACTGTCTGAAGCGGCAACCTTAAAAGTCGTTATTTGCCGCAAGTTCCGCAAATTGTTTTAAAAATTTCTAATGAATGCGTTCGGCGTTTTAAATAAATAAAACGAAAAGATTAGTTTGACTTGACTGAACTCTCTCAAAAGTATAAAATAAACAGATGTTTTTTATATAAAAATCAATAAAATTTGGATTTATAGCTTGGAGGGGAAATGGCAAACATTATTTTGAAAAACGTTTGGAAGCGGTACGGCGATTTAGATATCGTAAAAAATTTTAATATTGAGATACCCGATAAATCTTTTTGTATTCTTGTCGGTCCTTCAGGCTGCGGAAAAACGACCACTTTGCGTATGATAGCGGGTCTTGAAGAAATTTCTGAAGGAGATATTTTTATAGACGGTTTGCGCGTCAATGATATTCCTCCGAAAAAGCGTGATATAGCGATGGTTTTTCAGAGTTATGCTCTTTACCCTCATATGACTGTTTATGATAATATGGCTTTTGGTTTAAAACTCAGAGGCTATAGCAAAAAAGAAATACAGCAGCGCGTAAATGAAGCCGCTGAAATCTTAGGCATAGGACATTTGCTTGAAAGACGCCCTAAACAGCTTAGCGGCGGACAAAGGCAGAGAGTTGCTGTCGGCAGAGCGATAGTGCGTAAGCCTAAAGTATTTTTGTTTGACGAGCCGCTTTCAAACCTTGACGCAAAACTCAGAGGACAAATGAGAGCCGAACTTAAAAAACTTCACGAAAGGCTTCAAAGCACGATGATATATGTTACTCATGATCAGACAGAAGCTATGACTATGGGCAATATGATTTGTGTTATGAAAGAGGGAATAATACAGCAAATTGCCGGTCCGATTGAACTTTACGATAATCCTGCAAATAAATTTGTGGCAGGCTTCATAGGCAGTCCCGCAATGAATTTCTTTGAAGTTGACGTGTTAAATAAAGGCGGGGATTTGGTTTTAAATGAAGGAACTTTTGAATATAAGCTTCCTGAAGAGTTGAAAGAAAAAGTGGCGCCTTATTTAGGGCAAAAGGTTACAATGGGAATAAGACCTGAAGATATATATGATAAACTTTTCTTTAGTTCAGCAAATAAAGCGTCCGTAAACAGTTTTAGCGCGACTGTTGAAGTTGTAGAACCTATGGGCAGTGAAATTTATTTGCATTTAAATACCGGTAAAAACGAGTTGGTTGCCAGAGTTGATTCTCACAATCAGGCAAAAACTAATCAGGTAATAGAGCTTGTGTTTAATACTGCAAAAACTCATTTGTTTGATAATACTACAGGCGCAAAGATAGTATAAACTTATTTTTAGTAGGAGCAAATAATGAAAAAGCTTTTAACTTTTGTTTTGCTTATTTCTGTTGTTATAATTTGCGCCTGCTCGAAAAATGATATATTAAATCCTCCTGTTCCTCCGGCGCAAAAACCGGACAATAATTACGATATAACTGCTGTTGCCGTAAAAAAAGCAGACTATTATATCAGGCTTTTCTTTGATCTTGCCGATGGATATCTTTCAGAAGACAATGTTGCCAAAGTCAGATTCGGCAATGACAAAAAATATGTCGAATCTTTAATTTTCTCAAATGCTAATACCACGGGTATTATACATTCAACCGCATTGGGTTCGTTTGATTTTTGGTATAGACAAAATGTTGCTGAGGGTAATCCGGCTTTAACGAATATAAATGATTATACGGTTATAGGGTATACCACAAATGAGCAAAGAAGACAGTCTGTTATTAAAAGAGCAACCGGAGGTAATTGGAAAGCGGCAAGGGAAATGCATATGAAATTTTTAAATACGGATATTTCCGGTGAAAGTTTTACAATGATTCTTACTTATGAATTGCAAGGCTTCGATACTCAAAAAGGAGCAAGCATTAGCGGAACAATTTATTTCTCTGTGATAGATGCTTCAAATTCTTATACAAATAATACGTTTACCGTTAATTTCTATGATTTAAGAGGTAAAATTAAGATGGCTCATGAAGGCGAAGATTATTTCGCAGGACCTAAATTTAATTTTATAATTGAAGGCGGCGATATGATAGTTCAGGGAACAGGCGCTCTTGCCCCGTATAAAGTTTCTCTTAGTTATTCGAATGACGAAGGAGTCGGGCAGTTTACGGTAAGCGGCGCTCCGTATGCAACTTATGTTATCAATAAAAGTGATGCGTATTATATTAAAACAGGGGATTCTGCAGCTCAAAGAAGATATCTTTCGTGGGATTACCCTATCTAACGGCAATTACGAATAAAAAACAGGTGTGAAAATGGTTAAAAAACAAGATGTCAAAAAACTTTTGAAAGCGGCGCAGGAGCCGTCTAATCTTGCAAGAAAACTTCATCCTTTTTATAAAGGGAAAATAGAAGTTGTTCCGAAATGCAGAATAAGAGATTTTAATGATTTTTCAATATGGTACAGTCCCGGCGTCGGAGCAGTATGTACCGATATATATAAGAATCCCGAGCTTGTTTATGAATATACGAATAAATGGAACAGCGTTGCCGTGGTAAGCGACGGTACAAGAGTTTTAGGGCTTGGCGATATAGGACCCGAAGCAGGAATGCCTGTTATGGAAGGGAAAGCGCTTTTGTATAAATATTTGGGAGGAGTTGACGCATATCCTATTTGTTTAGACACAAAAGATGAAAAAAAGATTATAGAAACAGTAAAAATTTTGCAGCCTTCTTTCGGCGGAGTAAATCTTGAAGATATCGAACAGCCGAAATGTTTTCCGGTACTGAGCACATTGAGAAAAGAATGCCGTATACCGGTTTGGCATGACGATCAGCAAGGAACAGCTCTTGTAACTCTCGCGGGTTTTATTAACGCATTGAAGGTTGTTGGTAAAAAAATCGGAAAAGTTAGAATAGCTATGATAGGCGCGGGTTCTGCGAATATTTGTATAGCCAGACTTTTAATGCTTCACGGCGCAAATCCCGCTAATATAATAATGACCGATTCAAAAGGTACGCTTCATAAAGGAAGAAAAGAGCTTAAAGATAAGTATCCTGAAAAATGGGAAATGGCAGTTGAAACCAATGCCGGAAATATTCAGGGGTATATTAAAGAAGCTATGGAAAACGCGGACGCGGTAATCGCTCTTTCCACTCCCGGACCGGACATAATAAAAAAAGAATGGATCAAAAGCATGGCAAAAAATCCTATTGTATTTGTCTGCGCAAATCCCGTTCCGGAAATTTGGCCATGGGAAGCAAAAGAAGCCGGCGCGGCTGTTGTCGCTACCGGAAGAAGTGATTTTGAAAATCAGGTTAATAATTCTCTGGGTTTTCCCGGGGTTTTTCGCGGAGTTTTAGACGTAAGAGCGTCAACAATAACGGATACCATGGCTATAACGGCAGCGACGGAACTTGCGGCATGTATAGCCGATAATAAAATAAAACCGAGTAAAATTCTTCCTACTATGAGCGACTGGGAAATTTATCCTAAAATAGCCGCCGCAGTCGGTATAAAAGCCATAAAAGAAAAAGTAGCGGCAAAAAAATTAAGTTATGACGCGCTGCATTTGCAAGCGGAAGAGATGATAAAGAGAAGCAGAGGGGTTACGAAAACGATGATGCACAAAGGCTATATCAAAAAATCAAAATAATACGGTTTGTCTTTTGAATTTTTGCGTAGCAAAACCTGCGTTCATTTACGCTTTACAGCCAAGTAAACTTCACTCGGTTTTGTTTGGCAAAAAGTTCAAAATACTTCCCCGTTAAAAGATAAATTGAATGAAAAGAATAATAAAATCTGAAATTATTTCAAATGCAGTTGAAAAACTTTGTGCTGACGCCAATTATGTGCTTCCTTCAGATGTTTTAAAATCTTTAAAAGAGAATTCTGAAAAGGAAACGGGAAGCTCGAAAGAAATTTTCGATGAAATAGTAAAAAACGCCGAAATCGCCGAAACCGAAAAAATTCCTTTATGTCAGGATACCGGTACGGCGAATTTTTTTGTAAAATTCGGCAAGGATGTTGTAATTGACGGCAGTAATATTTATGATGCGGTAAATAAAGGCGTTTCCGAGAGTTACAAAAATAATTATCTGCGTAAATCTATAGTTTCGGATCCGATTGAAAGAAAAAACACGGACGATAATACTCCGGCAAACATATATATAGATGTTGTTGACGGCAATAATATAGAAATAACGTTTCTTCCGAAAGGCGGAGGCAGTGAAAACGCGAGTTCTTTAAAAATGCTTGAACCGTCAGCCGGCTGGAGCGGAATAAAAAGTTTTGTTTTAGACGCGGTAAAAGAAAAAGGGGCGAATGCCTGTCCTCCTTTAATAATAGGCGTAGGTATCGGCGGGGATTTTGCAAGCGTCGGGTATATGGCAAAAGAAGCGCTGCTTAGAGAAATAGGCTCTCAAAATTCAAATCCTTATTATTCTGATAAAGAGAAAGAACTTCTGGCTGAAATTAACAAATTGAATATCGGGGCAATGGGGCTTGGCGGAAGTACTACCGCTTTAGCAGTTTTTATAAATGTAAAACCTTGTCATATAGCGTCGCTTCCGGTCGCGGTAAATATTCAATGCCATTCATGCAGAAGGAAGACTATTAAAATATAAAACGACAGAGTGTAGAGTTAAGAGAGAAGAGTTTTGATAACGAGTTTTTGCAAAGCAAAAACATATAATAAGTTTCGGCAGAGCCGAAACACAATATTTCCGCTTTTCACTCTTCAATCTTCACTTTTTATTAAAGGTTATGAATATTCAAGAAATAATATCAGACACAGTAAAACTTAAAGCAGGTCAGCGCATTTTGTTAAGCGGCACAATATATACAGCACGCGACGCTGCGCACGAAAGAATAGTAAAAATGCTTGATGAATGCGGGAAAGTTCCTTTTGAACTCAAGAATTCCGCAATATATTATTGCGGTCCTACGCCTGCTAAACCCGGAGAAATTATCGGTGCGTGCGGGCCTACAACTTCGGCAAGAATGGATGTTTTTACTCCGAAAATGCTTGATGAAGGCGTAAAAATTCTTATAGGCAAAGGCGTTCGTTCCAAAAACGTTTGTGATTCTATTAAAAAGAATAAAGCGGTTTATATGGCTGCCACGGGCGGAGTCGCTGCATTACTTTCAAAAACTGTAAAATCCTGTGAACTTATTGCTTTTGGAGATTTGGGTCCTGAAGCCATATATAAATTGGAAATAGAAAATATGCCGTTGATTGTGGCGATAGATTCGGAAGGAAATGATATTTTTAAAAAAATAGAAGATGAGAAGGTGAGAGGATGAGAGGTTGGGTAACGGCTTTGTTTTTGCCAAACTTCTCATCATCTCAACATCCCATCTTCTCTGCGGAGCAGATATGTTTTTAGCGTTAGATGTAGGCAATACAAATATAACAGTCGGTTTATTCGAAATGGATGCGGATAAAGTATTGCCTAAACCCCAAAGAATTTGGCGTATGTCAACTACAAAGGGCCGGACTGCAGATGAATATGCCACGCTTCTTATGGATATGTTTTATTACAACGGCTTTGACGCTAAAAAAGTGAAACACGTTGCAATCGCAAGCGTTGTTCCTGCGCTAAACAGAGTTTTTGAAGAACTTGTATCAAAATATTTTAATAAAAAAGTTTTTTTTGTTAATCACATAAATAATGGCGGTCTTGTATTTAAGGCCGGCAATCCCAAAGAAGCGGGCGCTGACAGAATCGCGGATGCCGTAGCCTCGTATTCCATTTACGGAGGCAGCTGTATTGTAATAGATTTTGGCACAGCTACAACTTTTGATTGTATAGATTCAAAAGGAAGATATCTGGGAGGCTCTATTGCTCCGGGACCTATGATTTCCGCGCAATCCTTAAGTTTAAAAACCGCGCAGCTTCCTCAGGTAGAAATGAAAAAACCGTCAAAGTCTATAGGAACCACAACAGTAGAATGTATTCAGTCGGGACTTTTTTTTGGATATGTAGGGCTTATAAAAGAGCTTATTGCAAGAATTAAAAAAGAAATGAAAGTAAATCATATTATAGCTACGGGCGGTCTTGCTGATTTAATGATAAGTGAAATAAAAGAAATACAAGCAGTTGCTCCGGATTTAACTTTGGAAGGAATAAGAATAATTTGGGAAAAAAGAAGAGGGAAAAAATGAAAAAAGTATTATCTTTAGTATTTTTGCTGTTATTCTCTGCGGGAACGGTTCATGCCGATCCTTATGACGCTTTTAATTTTGTTTTAGGCAGTCCTTATATAAGCGATTCCGAAGCACAGCAATTGCTTGATAATTTCGCAGAAGACGTCGGGCAGGCTATTTCCGGAGGTTCATTCGGAGTCGGCGGCAATTTAGGTTTGATGGGAATAAACTTAAGCCTTAAAGTATCATATCAGAATGTTTCAGATAACAATCTGATCATAAGAACTGCCGGCGATACAACCTTAGTGTATCCTATACTTCAGGGCGAGTTCGGGATTAATGAAGAGTTAGCGGGGATATTAAGGCTTTCTCACATGCACAGTTCCACCGTTTTAGGAGGCGGTGTAAGATACAGAATAATGGAAAGCTACGATGAAGTTATTCCTACGCTTTTTGTGCAGTCTGTTTATAATTATCTTATAGCCGACGACGGTTACAATAAATTTACAGCGTGGAATTTAAAAACCTCTCCGATGGCATTTTGGACTCAGGTTCCTTTCATACAGCCTTATGTTTTTCTGAGTTATGACGTAGCGGGAGTGAGAGCCAAGTCTTCGGAAAGAAGCGGAATGACTTCGACGGTTAACGGTTTAGGCTACGGATTCGGCGGGAACTTAAGCCTAGGTGGAATTAACATCAATGCTTCATTATCTATGTATAAAGGCGAATTGAATTACAATTTCGGCGTATTTATAGGCGTTTAATTAACAATATCAATTTCAACGGAATTTATATAATTTTTCGCGGTTTTATCATTTTCTTCCGAAAAGGGGAAAGTTACTAAAATTTGCCAGAAATATTTATCTTTTTTGACGAGCTGTTGTTTAATTCCGTATTTAACGTCATTTTTTTCATAAGTTCCTTCAATATATTTCCCTTCAAGATTTCCTATATTATTGTCTTTAATTTCATATACAAAATTATTGTTTTCAAAAATATTTATAATCGATTTTATTCCGTTATCCAAATTTGCTTCTTTTTTATATTGGCTGAAAACCAAAGTGTATGAAATTTTTTTATGTTCCGCGTTATAAAAATAAATAACGTCAATATCTTTTTGCAAAGCTGCTTTGGTGTTTTGTTCGCTTATTTCATTTCTTACAAGATTTGGCGCGGTAACGGTTATATGCGCGTCTTTTATCGTTTGCTTTACAGGCGCAAACTTGTTTTCTTTTTCTTTAATAGCAAAATGACTTACGGCAAAGACAGCCAGCAATATAATAAAAACGGCAAATAACAGTCTGTTTATTTTCATTGGTCAATTCTCCTTAGCGCAAGCATTATAGCTAACTAACTCTGTTACGTCAAATAAAATCAAAAATGCTATAATTATAAAAATACCTATGATTTTATTTGTCAAAAACCGTAATATTTTGTAGAATTACTCTAATTAAATTTAATTTCTAAAAGGCGGGGTAAAAATGGGATATTGTGTTAACTGTTTTTTTCAGGGAGACAATAGTCTGGACGAAAGAGGCAATGGACGAATTTTTTGTATGGCAAAAAAAAGATGGCTGTCGGAAAATGAATCCTGCCCTGATTTTACGGAATACGCTGATTTAAGTAAAGAAACCCGTTGCCAGTATGCTTTAGAGCTGCGCAGCGGCAGAAAAGTTACTTCAAAAATGGGCGATATAGTAAAAGAAAGCTGGAAAGCCATGATCATTACTTTGATAGTGGCTTTTGTAATGTTTATACTTGCAGTAAAAATTTTTGATAAATACATATTTTAATTATTGGTTGGAGTAAATATAAATGAAAGTTTTAGTTGTCGGTTCAGGCGGCAGAGAGCACGCTATTTGCTGGAAGTTTTCTCAAAGTTTAAAAATAGATAAAGTTTATTGTGCTCCAGGAAACGGCGGAACATCGGAAATTGCCCAAAATGTAAATATTGCAGTTGACGAATTTTCAAAACTTGCGGATTTTGTTAAAGATAACAATATAGATTTTACGTTTGTCGGACCCGAAGTGCCTCTGTCTTTAGGGATTGTAGATTTCTTTGAAAACAAAGGGTTAAAAATAGTAGGGCCTTCCAAAGATGCTGCTAAGCTTGAATCCAGCAAAATTTATTCAAAGCAGTTTATGCGCAAATATGATATTCCTACCGCAGAGTATCACAATTTTTCAGATGTAAACGAAGCGCTTAAATATCTTGAAAACTGGGAAGAAAATAAAAAAGTAGTTGTAAAAGCTGACGGTCTCGCTGCCGGAAAAGGCGTTTATATGTGCAACGGCAAATCTGATGCAGTTAACGCCGTTAAACAGCTTATGCAAAACAAAGCATTGGGCGATGCCGGGACAAATGTCGTAATAGAAGAATTTATAGACGGACAAGAATTGTCATATTTGGTTTTTACGGACGGAATTTCTTATTCAATGATGCCTGCCGCTCAAGATCATAAAAGAATAAACGATAACGATGAAGGTCTTAATACCGGCGGAATGGGCGCGTACGCGCCGGCGCCTTTGGCGACCGCGGAACTTACCAAAATAGTTGAAGACACAATAGTTAAAAAATCAATAGACGGTATAAAATCCGAAAACTTGAATTATAAAGGCGTTATATTTGTAGGCGTAATAATGAACGGCAATACTCCGTATGTTTTAGAATACAACTGCCGTTTGGGCGACCCTGAAACACAGGCTGTTTTACCTTTGCTCGATGCCGATTTAACAGATATAAGCCTTGCTATCGCTGAGAAAAAACTTTCAGATATTGAGATTAAATGGAAAAGTGAATCTGCAGTTTGCGTGGTTTTAGCTTCCGGCGGATATCCGGAAAAATTCGAATCCGGTTTTGAAATATACGGTATTGAAAATATTTCAGACAAAAAGACTATGGTATTTCATGCGGGAACAAAGGCGGACAATGGAAAAATTTTTACTTCCGGCGGCAGGGTTTTAGGAGTAACTTCAATCGCGCCGGACATAAAATCAGCGATAGATAAAGTATATTCCCAGGTCAATCTGATATCTTTCAAAAATATGCATTACAGAAAAGATATAGCTAAAAAGGCTTTATAAAATATAATGAAAGGAGTAGCAAAATGGAAAACAGAATCGATGTGGCGATTGTTGTAGGATCAGGCTCGGATTTGCCGGTTGTAAACGAAGCAATAAAGGTTTTGAAAGAATTCGGTTTAGCTTATAGCATAAATATAGCGTCGGCCCACAGAACTACGGAACATTTAAAACAGTGTCTTGCGGGCGCGCATTCTTCAGGCGTTAAAGTTTTCATCGCTGCAGCCGGAGTAGCAGCAGCTCTTCCCGGTGTTGTAGCTTCCGAAACAGTTCTTCCCGTAATAGGCATTCCGATGGAAGGAAAAAATCTCGCGAGTATGGACTCACTTTTTTCGATAGTCCAAATGCCTAAAGGCGTTCCTGTAGCGACTGTTGCCGTAGGTAAAGCAGGCGCGATTAACGCCGGCGTACTTGCCGCTCAGATAATAGCCGTAAGCAACGATGAATTAAAAGAAAAGCTTGTCCAATATAAAAAGAAGCAGGCGGAAGCTGTTGTAAAAGAAGATTTGATACTTCAAAAAGACGGGATTGAAAAATATTTAGAGGGACTTAAGAAATAATGGAAGAAGTAATATTAGATTCAAAATCATTTAACCAAGCAATAGAAAAAGTTTCGAGAGAAATTCTTGAAAATAATAAAAATATTTTGGAACTTGCCGTAGTAGGCATACACAATAAGGGCGTTTGCGTAGCCAAAAGTATTTTGTCTGAAATCGCAAAACTTGCCAAAGTCAGCGAAGCCGAAATTCCTTTCGGCACAATAGACATTACTCTTTACCGCGATGATCTCGATGATTTTGGCGCCGATATGCCGGTAATAAAAGATACGGTAATACCTTTTGATATAAGCCAAAAAAATATAATTTTGGTTGACGACGTTTTATATACAGGAAGAACCGTAAGAGCTGCCGTTGACGTTATTATGGATTTCGGCAGGCCAAAAACCATACAGCTTGCCGTTTTGGTTGACAGAGGCCACAGAGAACTTCCCATAGAAGCAAACTACATCGGTGTCAGGCACCATACAAAAGGTAAGGTACGCGTCCGGTGTAAAGAAACGGAAGGCGAAAATAAAGTTTTTATAACAGAATAGAAGAGAGGAAATAATGTCTCTTAACCGCAAAGATTTGCTTGGTTTGGAACATCTGGATAAAAAAGATTTGCAGTTAGTTTTAGATTCGGTAAAACCTTTTAAGAGTTTATTTACCCGTTCCGTAAAAAAAGCGCCGACATTAATCGGCAAAACAGTAGTAACCATTTTTTATGAGCCTTCCACAAGAACAAGAACATCTTTTGAAATTGCGGCAAAACGCCTGTCGGCGGACGTTGTCAATATAGCGGTTAATACCTCCAGCGTTGTTAAAGGGGAAAGTCTTATAGACACAGGAAAAACCCTTGAAGCAATGAAAGCGGACTATATTATTATCAGACATTCTCTTGCCGGCGCTCCTGATATTCTCGCAAGAAATTTAAACGCTTCCATAATCAATGCCGGCGACGGTTTTCACGAACACCCAACGCAAGGTCTCCTCGACCTTTACACAATGTACGAAAAAAAGAAAAAAATTGAAGGCCTTAAGGTTTTGCTTGTCGGGGATATACTTCATTCACGAGTGGCAAAATCAAATATATGGGCTTTAACTAAAATGGGCGCGGAAGTCGCTGTAGCGGGACCTCCTACGCTTATTCCTCCAAATGTAGCGGATCTCGGCGTAAAAGTATATTACAATTTAGACGAAGCCATAAAACAAGCGGATGTCGTCAATATTTTGAGAATTCAGCTTGAGCGCCAGCAGGAAAATTTATTCCCGTCTGTTCATGAATATGTAGAGCTTTATCAGGTTACAAAAGAAAGGCTTGCCAAAGCTAAACCGGGCGTAATAATTATGCATCCCGGACCTATGAACAGAGGCATAGAAATATCGTCAGAAGTGGCAGACAGTCCCAACGCCGTAATAAACGAGCAGGTTACAAACGGAATTGCCGTCAGAATGGCGGTTTTGTATCTCTTAAAACCGACAACAACAAACAAACAGGTGAAAAAGAATGCGTCTACAAATTAAAAATGTAAAAATTGTCGATCCTTCGCAAAATAAAGAATATACCGGAGACATATTCATTGAAAACGGTAAAATAGTTTCACAACTTTCCGGCGCAGCTGATGAAATTTATGACGGCGAAGGTAAGATTGCCGTTCCCGGATTAATAGACGTTCATTCCCATTTAAGAGAACCCGGGCAGGAAGGAAAAGAAACCATTAAAACAGGCACCAGATCTGCCGCAAAAGGCGGAATAACAACAGTTTTTTGCATGCCAAATACAAAACCCGTTATAGATAATGCGCCGACCGTAGAATTTATTCTTTTAAAAGCCCAGAAAGAAGGAGCTGTAAATGTTTTTCCCGTGGGCTGTATAACAAAAGGGTCGCAGGGTGAAGAGCTTTCCGAAATAGGTGTTCTTAAAAACGCCGGGATTGTCGCGATAACCGATGACGGTCTTCCGGTTTCAAACTCACAGATAATGCGCCGCGCTTTAGAATATACAAAAATGTTTAAAATTCCGGTTATATCGCATGCGGAAGATAAAGAATTAAGCAAAAACGGCGCTATGAATGAAGGGAAATGTTCCATGGTGCTTGGTTTAAGAGGTATTCCACGCCAGGCTGAAGACGTTATTGTCGCAAGAGACATTATGCTTGCGGAACTTACCGGCGGCTATTTGCATATAGCGCATGTGTCGACGGCAGGTTCTGTGGAATTGGTCAGGCAGGCTAAAAAGAAAGGAATAAACGTTACCGCGGAAACCTGTCCTCACTATTTTACATTGACCGACCAGGTCGTTAAGGTTTATGATTCAAATACGAAAATGAATCCGCCGTTAAGGGAACAAAAAGACGTTGACGCTATAAAACAGGGACTTGCGGACGGAACCATAGACTGTATAGCCACAGACCACGCTCCGCATACAGAAGAAGATAAAAGAAAAGAATTTGATTTGGCGGCATTCGGAATAATCGGTTTTGAAACAATGTTAAGCCTTGTCCTGAACGAACTTGTTGATAAAAATGTTTTAACATTAAGCGAAGCCGTCTCGAAAATGACCGTGAATCCCGCAAAAATTTTTAACCTTGAAAACAGAGGTTCTTTAAAAGAAGGTTCAATAGCGGATATTACGATTATAGACCCGAAACACAATTATGAATTTACAAAAGAAAGCATAGTTTCAAAAAGTAAAAATTCGCCGTTTATCGGCAGAAATTTTACCGGAAAAGCAGTCCTGACGGTCGTCGGCGGAAAAATAGCGTATAGACTGTAATTTCAATTGGGCGTAAAAAAGAAAAGCGGCAACAAAATGTTTTGTTGCCGCTTTTCTTTTTGTTTGTCTAAATTATTATATCCTAGAATACTTCTTGAAAAGTTTTACCATTATGGCGGCAATAATAAAGCCTAATAAAGCTCCGGCAAATACATCGGAGGGGAAATGGCAGCCTACATAAATTCTTTCAAATCCAGTTGCAAAAGCAAACAGCACGTACCAATACCAGTATTTCCGGACAATAAAAAACATAAATGTGGCGGCTGTAAAAGCCGCTTGTGTGTGTCCTGAAGGGAAAGAGTTTCTATGCCATTGTTCGTAAAGGGTATTAACGTTTTCCTCTCCTAAAGCCGTAAGAGGCCGCGGTCTTTCAAAATACTGTTTAAGAAAATAGTTTATAAGCGACGATACTACCAAAACGCTTGCCAGCAACGCGATATTTGTCCAAAAATTATCTTTTTTATTATTCCATAAAATTACTATTGATAAAAGAAGCATAAGCGTAAGCGTTACGTTGAAACCTTTTGAGTCACAGTATGATATGGGCAGTAGATAAAAATCAAACAACTTATTTTTCAAAGATGAGTTGATAAATTTGAAAGTGGCATGATCAAAATTAATAAATTCTCTGTATATGCTCTTTTTTTCTCCTAAAAGTCTTGGTACAAATTGTGGCGGAAGATTTGCAGGTCTGAAATTTTTACACTCAGTAAAGAAAAAGTTTTTGATTTTTTTGCCGTTTCTGTAAATCGGGAATGCCTCAGGTTCGGAATAAGAAGCAAAAGCTGTTCCGTATCTTGTCGGATCGAAATGAAAGAAATCGCTGCTGATAAATAAAGCGTTTCTGCCTCTTAACTGCCGCAAGCTTCTTTGCCATATATCGTAAGCGTCGGCTCTGTCGCTGAAACAAAAAACTCTTATCTCCGGTACTGCAAAGGCTATCTGGCTTGCGAGATAACTTTTATGCGTAAGTATAAACGGTTTTTCCTTATGCGGATATGCCGCTAATCTTCTTCTTATTTCATTACCCAGGTCTTCCCAGCCGAAAACGTCGTTCGTAATGTCTATTCTTTCGGCTTCAGGTATTCCGTGTCTTATTTTTTCGACTTGTTCTTTGGGCAGGAATTTTTCAACAGGGATTACTTTATACATAATGTGCATATAAGCCAAAATTATAACTAAAACTGTAAATGTCCATGCGGCAATATTGTATATTCTAAACCACTTAATATTGGCATATTTTAATGTTATATGAGATACGTATATGGATAAAACAAGGTAACCCATTGCCGGCCAGTGCGGCAGAATTTCGTTAAATGTCGCGACAAAATTAAAAAATATTAAAGTCGGAAGCGAAAAACAGGCTATAAGAAGTGCGGTTCTGTCTTTTTTTACAAACGCTTCCTTAACGCATAAATAAGCCGATGCAACAAAAACTAAAAATATCGGCGGGGAAATGTAGCCTGCCTGAGCGCCAAGGCATTGATAAAAAGTGGTGAAATTAAATTTTGGCAGACTGCTTCCCAATCCGTGCTGCATTTGGAAGCCAAAAGACGCCCAGTCATTTGCGATATTCCATAAAATTACCGGCGTAAACATTACAACTGATATAAGCAAACCCAAATACGGCTCTTTTTCTTTAAACCAAAATCTGTGTTTAGGTGAAAGAATTAAGAATAGCGTTACTGAAACCGGTATAATAAAAGCATTATATTTTGAAAGCATCGCAAGACCGGTTATTATGCCTAAAAAATACCAGTACTTTTTATCGTTTGTTTCAATTATCAATATGAAAAGAAGCAGTGCTAAAATCCAAAACAAAGCCAGAGGTGAATCAGGTATTGAGATAACAGCGCCTAAAAATGAAAAGACAGGCAGTACGTTTAGCAGTACTACGCCTACAAAAGCGGTTCTTTCATTGTAAAGTTTTTTAACGCATATGAAAAACAGCCAGGAAGTAAAAAAGAATATGAATACAGCCGGAAATCTTACGGCAAACGCTGTGTCTCCGAAAATAAGAGTAGATATTTTTATTACATAAGCTATAATCGGCGGATGGTCAAAATACGAAATATCCAGAAATTTTGTATAAACCCAATAATGCGCTTCATCGACTGTTAAACCGATTCTGCCTATAAAAGAAAGTCTTAAAAGAGCAGTAACGCCGTTTACCACCCAAAACCATAATTTGTAATTCATGATATTTCCAATGCCTGTTGTCTGTCACCCTGAGCGAAGCCGAAAGGTCCGCCGTTGAAAGGCAGATGTTTCGATTTCGCAAATGCGTTGCTCCTCTCAACATGACAAAGGGATGTTTTTCGGAGATGACAAACAGTATTTATTAATTTTTACTAATTCTTAACTTCAAAACTTTAAATAAATATTTAACCAAAGTCCAAGGGCGGAGCTTAGATTCTCCCGAAGCTCTTGAAAGAAACTCTATAGGGTATTCTTTTACGGTCAATCCGTTCTTTTTAATATGGTATAAAACTTCAGTAACAATAAAAGGGTCTGCCGCTTGAAGTTTGTGCGCGAAAGACGCTAATGCTTCTTTTTTAAACTTTCTATATCCTGAAGTCGGATCCTTTACTTTTACTCCTAAAACAGAGGCAAGATAAAATTTTGAAAAGTTGCTTACTACCTGACGCAAAAGCGTTCTTTCTTCGTCTTTTCCGCCATGTACGTACCTGGAACCTATAACAACATCGCAGTCTTTTATTGTTTTAATAAATCCGGGAATGTATTTTGGGGAATGCGAACCGTCGCCGTCCATTTCTAATATATAATCCGCTCCCATTTCAAGAGCTTTCAAAAATCCTTCTTTTCCGGCATGACCCCGCCCTTTTTTTTCTTTTCTTAAAAGCAAATGGACTTTCGGATTTGTTTTTGATATTTCTTCAACAATTTTATAAGTTCCGTCCGGAGACATATCGTCAACTATAAGGACTTCGATATTTTCTGTTCCGCAGTTAAGAACGTCATCTATAATTTGCCTGACGTTTGACGCTTCATTATATGTGGGAATCATCGCTATTGTTTTCATAGTTATCCTTATTTTGTTTTATTTGCTTTGGCGCATTATGGCGCCTGTCGCAAACAAAACCGGGTATTTAACGACAAAGAAAAATAATAATCGTTATTTATTATTTGTTAATTGTTATTTGTCGTTCTATGGCTTCTATAACTTCCTGTTTAGGAATACTTTCCATGCAATTGTTTTTTATATCGCAGTTTTGTTTGTAGCAGCACAGGCAGTCTTTTGACGACCGTATTTTTGTCCCTCTGGAATAAATTTCAATTTCGGCAAAAGATGTTGGTCCAAACAGCGCGACTATACTTTTTTTAAGTCCTGCGGCAGCGTGTAAAGCCATAGTGTCTCCGCAAAGTATAACGCCGCAAAGATTTATTAACGCGAAAAAGTCCGGGATTGAGTTATTTACGCCGCTGGAATAAACATTATTTATTTTTTCAGCAAGTATGGCGTCTATTTCTTCCTTATCTTCCATTCCGCCCAGAAGTAAAACAATATGCCCTTTAGCTGAAAAATATTTTGCAACGTCTATAAACCCTTTTGTAGTCCATTTTTTCAGCGGCCATCTTTTTCCGGCTCCCGGATTTATTCCTATAATTTTTTTGTCCGTATTTATTTTATTCTCTTTTAAAAAATTTTCTGCTTTTTGTACGGATTCTTTAGAGAGAGGGACTATAATTTCGTAATTGTCTTTCGGTATTTCAACTATTTTTGACATCCAATGCTGATATGTATAAGTATTGGCTTTTTTCAATTCGTCATACGCGCTCATTTTAAGCCAGTCTGCTGCAAAAGAGTTTGAGGAAACAACGTTTCTTTTGTTATCTAAGACATAACCTAAAATTTTTGAATTGTTTGAAAGTTTGGCAAGAGCAAGGCTTTCGGGAGCCAAATCCAGATTTACGACAATATCGAAATAGTTTAAAGCAAGATATTCGGGAGTTTTTTCATCATTGTAAATAATATTATTTATAAAAGAGTTGTCTTCTAAAACTGCTGCGTTTTTTTTGCTTACAATCCACGATATCTCGCTTTCAGGATAGTTTTGTTTTAAACCCTCGAGTATAAAAGTTGTTCTTAAAACATCGCCCATTGCTCCGAGTTTTATAATTAAAATCCGGGTAATTCCCTGTGTTTTTGACAAACTTACATATTTGTCACATTTGTCGCATACGGCGTTATCATTTTTCTGGTATTTGCACGGTCTGTCCAACGGAAAATTTGCGCAGTCCGTATATACGGTAAAATTCTTATTCATAATTCTATATTTTTATCAAATTTTGAATAAACAATCAATGTAATTGTTGTTTTATTTGCATTATAATTTCGTTTTGTCTTTGTTACGCCGCATACACGTGTATATGAACGAGTGTAATTCAGCGCCAAAGCAGATAAAATAAAAGAAAATGTTTGACAAAAAAACAAATTGTTTGTATAATCCCTTAATCTTAATAGAACAAGTCGCGGGGTGGAGCAGCCCGGTAGCTCGTCAGGCTCATAACCTGAAGGCCGCAGGTTCAAATCCTGCCCCCGCAATATTAAAAATATTAACGACCTCTTGAGGTCGTTTTTTTTTGTTTATTTTTGTATAATTAAAACTTATATGATTGCGGATAAATTAGCCGAAAGCGTTTTTTATGTGAGACAGTTTCCTTTTTTAAAGGATGCTTTTGATTTTATTGAGAAGAATAAATCCGGTTTTATCTCAATGCAGGGAAGATTTGAAATTAATCCTTATATATACGCCGTTATTGAAACTTCCGTCCCTAAGCCTTTAAACGAACAAAAACTGGAAGTTCATAGAAAATATATAGATTTGCAGTATATTATTGAAGGCTGTGACGTTATCGGCTGGAAAAATTTAAACGAATGCAAAGAAGTTTATGCCGGTTACAATGAAGAAAAAGATATAATGTTTTATAATGATACGTATGATTTTCAGATAAAGCTGTTTGAGGGAAGTTTTGCTTTGTTTTTTCAGCAGGACGCTCATTCTCCTCTATGCGGCGAATTCCCGGTAAAAAAATGTATAGTAAAAATAAACAAGGAACTTTTAAAATAATGAATAAAAAAATATTTGCGTTTTTGTTTTTATTTGTCCCGTCTTTGTGTTTAGCGGCATTTTCTGATGACGGGCTCGGTACTTCCGGAGCGGCATTTCTTAAATTAGGATCAGGCGCGCGAGCGGTTGCCATGGGCGGAGCTTTTACATCGCTTGAAAGCGATTCATCCGACAGTATATATTGGAATCCCGCCGGGCTTGCTTCTAACACCAGAAAAGATTTAACATTAATGTACGCTTCTTATTTTGAGGGCGCGTCTTACGAATGGGCTGCCTTTTCAATGCCTACTGATTATGGTGTTTTCGGAGCGGCGATTCAATATCTTTCTTACGGCAGTATTGAGGGCAGAGATATTAACGGTTTTGCAACAAGCGGTTTTTCGCCTTACGATTTAGCTGTTTACTTGTCTTATGCGAGAAGTTACAGATTTGACGAATATTCTTCAAGACTCAGTTACGGCGCGAATTTGAAATATATTTATTCTAAAATAGACAATTCCGCTTCGGCTTTTGCTGTTGACGCCGGCGCGATTTATACATTGGTAGACGAATTAACTTCTTTCGGTTTTGTTTTGCAAAATGTCGGAACATCGCTTAAATATAATGAAGAAAAAGAAGCGCTTCCTTTAATGTTTAAGATTGGCGCGTCCAGAATCTTTTTTGATAATTTATTGGCTTCCGCGGATATAGTTTTTCCTTCGGATAATAACGTCTATTTGGCGCTGGGCGGAGAATATAAGCTTTGTGTGGCGGATGAAGCGGATATATTTTTTAGAATGGGTTACAGCAACAGGGAAAAGGATATTCCCGGTTTCGCGGGTTTTAACGCGGGGTTTGGTGCCAGATATTTAGACTATTTTTTTGATTATGCGTTTTCTCCTTACGGCGATTTGGGAATCGGGCACAGAGTTTCTCTGGGGATAAAATTTGGGGAATCGCGCAAAGAGTCCGAGTCTGTTAAGCCGGCAAAAGAACAAAAGAAACCGGAAGTTAAAAAAAGAAACAAAGGAAGACCTGTTTCTGATACATATAGGAAGCCGCCTCAAAAAGCAGAGCAGACAATTAACAAAGTAAGACCTCCTGCGGAAAGAGATAAGCAGTATGAACCTAAGAAAGTAAATGCCGAGAGAGATAAACAGTATTCTCCTCAAAAACAAAAAAGTAAAGTAAATAAGAATTACAGCGTAGCGGTGCTGAATTTTGTATCAAACTCGGTTCCTAAAAGCGAGTGCGATATGTATACCACAATGCTTAGAAGAGCTTTAGCGGGTTCGGATAATTTAAAGCCTGTCGATAAAAGATTTACCGATGAAGCCTATGATGATAACTCGATTAACTCAATGCCTACTCCTGCTGAAGCCGCCTCAGTAATAAAAGATACTAAAGCGGATAAGCTTATAATGTGTTCCGTTAAAAAAAGCGAGGGAGAACTTAATTTTAACATTTATGTTTACGACAAGGCTGCGGCAGCTACAAAAAAATATAATGTTGTGAGCAGCGATTCTTATGCCGATGTTCAGAGAAAATTAAAAGAATTTGTGGATAATTTAAGCAGGGAGTAAATATGATTATAGGTTTTACCGGTTCATATTGTTCGGGAAAAGATACCGTCGCTGAATATATAGTAGAAACATACGGATACGGACATTATTCTCTTTCCGACGTTATAAGACACATTATGAAAGGCGAAGGAATAGAGCCTACAAGAGAAAACTTAATAGCTTTCGGGACTAACCTGCGCTTGCAAAACGGCAACGGTGTTCTTGCGAAAAAAGTTTTGGAATTAATGCAGGAAGATAGAAACTATTGTATTACTTCCATAAGACATCCTGACGAAATATCGGAACTCAGAAAAAGAAAAGATTTTGTTTTGATAAACGTTGACGCTCCGCAAAGCGTGCGTTTTGAGAGAATGAAAAAAAGACAAAGACCGGGCGATCCAGAAACCCTTGAAAAATTTATTGAACTCGAAAAAAGAGAGTCGCAGAGTTCAGGCTCCGGACAACAGCTTGCAAAAACCGCGGAAATGGCGGATATAATTTTTATAAATGATTCCAACGATATTGAAACCTTAAAACATAATGTTGATAAACTTCTGAAACAAATAACCCCAAATGCCTGAAATATTTGATGTTTTAATTATCGGCGCGGGTCCTTCCGGAATGCTTGCGGCAACAGCGGCAGGCGAAAGAGGTTTAAAAACCGTTATTCTTGAAAAAAAATCCCGTCCCGCAATTAAACTTTCAATTACCGGAAAAGGCCGATGCAATTTGACAAACAGCGCGAATGTTAACGAATTTGTATCGTGTTTCAGAAACGGAAAATTTTTATACGGCAGTTTTAACTCGTTTTCCAATAATGATTTGATTTCTTTTTTTGAAAATCTTGGTGTCCCGTGCAAACTTGAAAGAGGCGGACGTTATTTTCCCGTAAGCGATGAAGCGCAGGAGATTGTCGATGCTTTGGTCAAACAGGTCAAAAAAATTTCAAAAATTATTACTTCAGTATCCGTAAAATCCGTTTTGAAAAGAAAAGACGGATTTTTTGATGTTAATACGAATGCCGGTGTATTTGTTTCTAAAAATGTTATCGTCGCATGCGGCGGGCTTTCTTATCCTTCTACCGGATCCACCGGGGACGGTTATAAAATCGCGGAAAGTTTCGGTCATAAAATAAAAGAACTTTCTGCCGCTTTGGTACCGTTGGTTTTGGAATGTCCTTATTTAAAAGAGTTAAACGGTCTTAAACTTAAAAATGTTGAAGTGTCGGTTTTAAATACGCAAAAAGTATTGGCAAAAGAGTTTGGCGAGGCGGAATTTACAATATTCGGCGCTGACGGTCCGACTGTTCTTACGCTGAGTTCGCTTGTCGGGGAAGAAATAAAAAAAACAGATTTGTTTTTATCGGTAAATTTCAAACCCGCGCTTACCGCAGAGCAGCTGGATTCGCGTTTACTCAGGGAATTAGATAAATACGGACAGTTATCAATTAAAGATATGCTCAAAGAGATGCTTCCTGTTCAAGCCATAAAGCCGTTCATAGATTATTGCGGATTTAATATTACAAAAAAATGTTCGCAAATAAGCAGAGCTGAAAGGGAAAAAATTATTTCTTCTCTTTTTGATTTCAGATTCAAGATTAAAGGCGTAAGAGATATAAAAGAAGCCATAGTCACAAGAGGCGGGATTTCTGTTGACGAAATAGAACAGAAAACAATGCAGTCCAAGCTTGTTAAAGGGCTTTATTTTTGCGGGGAAATAATTGATGTTGATGCGCCGACCGGAGGTTTTAATCTGCAGGCTGCGTTTTCAACCGGATATTTGGCAGGGAATTCTGTAAAAAAGAGTGAAGATTGACCCTCACCCTGCCCTCTCCCTAGCCAGGGAGAGGATAAAGGAGAGGGTGACAAGGAGAGAGAAGTGAGTATTTTTGAAGCAATAATGATGATTTGTTTTGGTTTTGCATGGCCTTTTTCAATATATAAGTCTTATAAGTCAAGAAGCAATAAAGGCAAAAGTTTGTGGTTTTTGGTGATTGTTATAATAGGATACTCCTGCGGCATAATTCATAAAGTATTTTACAATTTTGATTTTGTGATAATTTTGTATTCGTTAAATTTTGCGCTTGTGCTGACAGACAGCGGCTTATACTTCAGAAATTATTTAATTTCCAAAAAAGAAGCAGAAGTTTGCTAAAATGAAATCTGTCTTTTCCTCTCCCGTGTCCGGGAGAGGATTAAGGTGAGGGCGGTAAAGCAGCACAATGCACCCTCACCCTGCCCTCTCCCTGACTAGGGAGAGGAGTAACGGTTTTAATGGTTTAAAACATGAGAAAATTTTACGTTATTGACGGAAACGCATATATTCACAGAGCATATCACGCTTTGCCGCCGCTTAACACATCAGACGGCACACAGGTTAACGCCGTTTATGGTTTTATAAAACTTCTTTTAAAAATCAAAAATACGTTTAAGCCGGATTATATCGCGGTTTGTTTTGATTATCCCGCAAAAAACTTCAGACATGAAATTTTTACCGAATATAAAGCCCACAGAAAGCCTCTGGACGAAGCGTTAATAAGTCAAATGCCTTTGGCGCGTGAAGCGGTCAAAGCTTTGAACATAGCCGAAATTGAAATTAAAGGTTACGAAGCGGACGATTTAATAGCTTCGGTTGTAGAAAATAACAGGAAAAATGATATTTACACCGTAATAGTGACAGGTGATAAAGATATTTTGCAGCTTGTCAAAGATGATGTTGTCGCGGTATGGAACGATTCCAAAGATATAATGTACGATGAAGAAGCGGTTGATAAAAAATTCGGCGTTGCTCCTTCGCAGCTTATTGATATTTTTTCTTTAATGGGGGATTCGTCGGATAATGTTCCGGGAGTTAAAGGAATAGGCGAAAAGACCGCTCTAAAGCTTGTTAAAGAATTCGGAAGCATGGAAGCCATATTAAAAAATGCGGCTGTCATACCGGGTAAAACAGGAATATTGATTCAAAACGGCGTTCAAGACGCTTTGATGAGCAAAAAACTTATTGAATTGAATAAAGAAGTACCTTTGAATTATGAACTTGAAAATTTCGGAATCAAAGATCTTGATACAAATATAGCTTTGCCGTTTTTTGAAAAGTACGAATTTAAAAGCCTTATAAAGCAATTACAAATTACGAATTACGAATTACGAATTAATGATGAAAATCAAATAGAAAACAGACAAAAGTCCGAAGTCGCAGAGTCTATAGATTCTGCGAGCGCTATTTCACCGCAGAATGACAGAGGGAGACCAACTTCGGTTATCACGGATTTCAAATCTGAAATTATAGATACTAAAGAAGAAGCTTTGCTTCTTGCCAAAGAAATAGAAAAAGAGGGCAGGGTAACTTTAAAGACTGTAGGTACTACAGGAGATTCTCTAAAAACAGGCATAGTGGGCGCTTCTTTTTATGTTTCCGGGAAAAATGTTTATATTCCGATCGGTCATAATGACTTTACCGTAAAACAAATAACTCCGGAAGATTTTATAGATGTTTTTTCAGGGATTCTGGCTTCCTATAAAGTAAAAAAAATCGGATATGATTTGAAAGAAGAAAGAAATATATACCATTCTTTAGGTATTAGTCTCAATGGTATATCTTTTGATGTTATGCTGGCGTCGTATTGTCTTAATCCGTCAAAATCTCATGATATAAAGGATATGGCGGAAGAATATTTTGGTTTTACCGCGGGCGACGATTCATATCTGGGAAAAGCCTCAAAAAGAATATCTTTTGCCGATTCAGACGTTAATGAAACCGCAAAGTATGCAAATTCAATAGTTTGTGCTTCGCATAATCTTTACAAATTGTTTGAAGAAAAAATAAAACAGCATAAACTTGAGCCGCTGTTTTTTGATATTGAAATGCCTTTGATAGAAATTCTTTCCGAAATGGAAATAGCGGGAATACAAATAGACACTGATTTTTTAAAAACATTTAGTGAAAAAATAGTTTCATCCATAAAAGATATTGAGAAAAATATTTATAATATGGCGGGAACAGAATTTAACATAAATTCCCCAAAACAGCTTTCTCATATAATGTTTGAAAAGCTTAATCTTCCCGTAATAAAGAAGACAAAAACAGGCAATTCTACCGATGAAGAAGTTTTAACTGAACTTTCCTCATACGAGTTTGCCGCGGAAGTTTTGAAATACAGGGAACTTCAAAAAATTAAGAGTACTTATACCGAGCCTATAACACAATATTGCGCCTATTACGGCGACAGAATACATACAATTTTTAATCAGGCGGTTACGGCAACAGGCAGACTTTCATCCACAGAGCCTAACTTGCAAAACATTCCTATAAAATCCGAATACGGCAGAGAATTTAGAAAAGCTTTTATAGCGGAAAAAGGCAAGATTCTTATTTCGGCAGACTATTCGCAAATAGATTTAAGGGTTTTGGCGCATATTTCGCAGGATGAAAAACTTATTGAAGCTTTTAAAGCGGGGGAAGATATTCATTCCGCTACGGCCAGAGAAGTTTTTAATGTTTCTAAAGGGGAAACAGTTCCGGATGATTTGAGAAGCGCCGCTAAAGCCATAAACTTCGGAATAGTTTACGGAATGTCTCCTTTCGGGCTTTCAAGGCAGTTAAATATTCCATTCGGCAAAGCCAAAGAATATATAGACGGCTATTTTGAAAGATATAAAGGCGTAAAAAAATGGATGTCTGCCGTTGTAGAGCAGGCAAAACACGACGGTTTTGTATGCACTATTACCGGACGGAAAAGATATGTTCCCGAATTAAAGTCCGGAAATAATCAGGTAAGAGCGGCGGGGGAAAGGATTGCTTTAAATACTCCGGTTCAAGGGACTTCCGCGGACATCATAAAAATTGCTATGATAAATATATACAACGAAATAAAAGTTAAGAAATATCCGGCTTTAATGCTTTTGCAGGTTCATGATGATTTGCTTTTTGAAGTTGAAGAACAAGCAAAAGACGAATTTGCGGCTTTTGTAAAAGAAAAAATGGAAAGCGCCCTGAAATTCAGCGTTCCGTTATCAGTGGATGTTAAAAGCGGAAAAAACTGGGGAGAGATGACAAAAGTAAGGTCTTAATTCCGCTCTTTTGTCATACCGTTGAACAACGGTATCCAAGTTGGTTGTTAAAAGGCATAAGGAATAAGATATTATTTTTAGTAACAGTGGATTCCGGGTCACGCCCGGAATGACAAACATCTTGCGAAAGGAAAATTAAATGATAATAGGTTTAACCGGCGGAATAGCAACCGGAAAAAGCGAGAGCGCGAAATACTTTGAAGCACTTGGCGCTTATACTATAGACGCGGACGCTATTGCTCACGAACTCACAAAAAAAGGAATGCCCGCGTTAAAAGAGCTTGTAAAATGTTTCGGTAAGGGTATTTTGAATCCCAACGGCACTCTTAACAGAAAAAAACTTGCGGAAATAATTTTTACGGATAAACAGGCTAAACTTCAGCTTGAAAAAATTCTTCATGCTTACATAATTGCCCGTATAAATGAAATCATTTCAAAAAAAATGAAAAAATACGATGTGGTTATAAACGCTCCTTTGCTTTTTGAAGTGGGGCTGGACAGAATCTGCGATAAAATAGTTGTTATATGGGCTCCTTATGACGTTCAGGCGCGCAGGCTTGCCAGAAGAGATAAGCTTAATAAAGAACAAGTTGAAAAGAGAATATCATCCCAGATGCCTATTGAAGAAAAAGTTAAAATGGCGGATTATACAATTGATAATACAGGGTCAAAAACTGTTCTTGCTAAAAACGTGCGTTATTTGTACGCGTTATTGACAGCCGAAAAAAAATAATATACAATTCTATCACTTAAATGAAAACATCTGACTAACATTGTTCAAATCAAAAAAAACCTTAATGGAATAAAAAAACAAATCTAATAAAACTTTGCTTATGTATCTTTCAAAAAAACAATTGTTTATTATTTTTATACTACCAAAACAACTCTGGAGGAGTTAATGGAAAAAGAGAAAGCTGACGCATCGCTATTGTCAAAACGCACAATGGCAGAACTTACCAAACTTGCAAAAGACCTGAAAATCGAAACAGTAACCGGTTTAAGAAAACAGGAACTTATCGCTAAAATCCTTGAAGCGCAAACCAAAGAAAATAATCAGGTATATGATGAAGGCGTTCTTGAAATTCTGCCTGATGGTTTCGGTTTTTTACGTTCGCCTGATTATAACTATTTACCGGGTCCGGACGATATTTATATATCTCCTTCGCAGATAAAAAAGTTTGCCTTAAGAAAAGGCGACACTGTTGCCGGATATGTGCGTCCTCCCAAAGAACAGGAAAGATTTTTTGCTCTTTTACAGGTGAAATCCATTAACGGACAGGAAAATCTTGAAAATATAAGAGAGCGTTCGCTGTTTGATAATTTAACGCCTCTTTATCCGGACGAAAAAATAGTTCTTGAAACTGCCCAGAAAGAAGTTTCCACAAGAATTATAGATATGCTTGTTCCTATAGGAAAAGGTCAGAGAGTTTTGATAAATGCTGCTCCCAGAACCGGAAAAACAGTTTTGCTTCAAAAAATAGCTAATGCGATTACCGAAAATAATCCCGATATAGTTTTGATGGTTCTTTTGATAGACGAAAGACCCGAAGAAGTAACCGACATGCAGCGTTCTGTAAAAGGCGAAGTTGTGTCTTCTACTTTTGACGAACCTTCCGACAGACATATACAGGTTGCGGAAATGGTTCTTGAAAAAGCCAAGAGAATGGTTGAAAACGGCAAAGACGTTGTTGTACTTTTGGATTCAATAACAAGGCTTGCCAGAGCCTATAATACTGCAATTCCGTCAAGCGGAAGAGTCTTATCAGGCGGTCTTGATTCAAACGCATTGCAAAGACCTAAAAGATTTTTCGGCGCTGCAAGAAACATTGAAGAAGGCGGCAGTCTTACAATTATAGGAACCGCTCTTGTTGAAACAGGAAGCCGTATGGACGACGTTATTTTTGAAGAATTTAAAGGAACCGGCAACTGTGAAGTTTATCTTGACAGAAAGCTTGCCGACAGAAGAGTGTTCCCTGCCATAGACTTGTTGCGTTCCGGTACCAGAAAAGAAGAACTTTTATTAAGCGAAGACGAAAAAAACAAAATGTGGATTTTAAGAAAGTGGATGAACTCTATGAATTCCATAGAAGTTATGGAAGAACTTTCTAAAAGAATGATGACTTCTAAATCTAATAAAGATTTCTTAAAACAAATGGAACTTTCGAGTCTTGAAGGACTATAAACGGCAGATAACAAATTACAAATAACAAAGTACAAATGAAAACCCGCGTAATTTTATTTACGCGGGTTTTTCCGTTTTGGTTGTCATACCGTTGAAAAACGGTATTTACGTTGATTAATTCTACTTTATCCTCTCCCTTGTCAGGGAGGGGCTGGGGTGAGGGTGACAAATAATAGTAACACTGGATTCCGGGTAAGCCCGGAATGACAGATTGTAGTCGATGGTTATTTGTCACCCTGCGCAAAGTCGCAGGCTCTATGGATTTATAGATTCTGCGATTGCGTTGCAACGCAGAAAGACATCGTGTACAACCTGTTATTTACCAATTACTTCTTTCACTAGCGCGGAAATTCTTTTTCCATCTGCCTGTCCGTTTACTGCAGCGATAGCTGCTTTCATAACTGATCCGAAACTTTTATCTTCCAAACCTGCCGCTGCTTCTTTTATTTTTGCAAGCAGCTGCTCGTCAGACATTTCTGCCGGTAAATACTGCTCTATAACTTTCATTTCATTCTGTTCTTTATCTACTAAGTCCTGTCTTGCGGCTTTTTCAAAGTTTTCAATAGCTTCTTTTCTTTTTTTTATTTCGCTTCTTAAAACTCTTACGATTTCTTCATCGTTTATCTGTACATTCTTCATTTCACGTATATTTATTTCATTCAAAATGCCTCTCACTACGTTAAGGCTTTCCATATCCCGCGCTTTCATATACTTTTTTAAATCTTCTTTAAGCGTTGCCAGCATTTGTTATCTCCTTTTTTAACTATCTTGGTCGTCATTGCGAGGAGGAGTTTTGTCGCGACGAAGCAATCCAAGTTTTTTGTCATTTTTTATTTTAATTCCAGTATATCTCCAACTTTTATTTTAAATTTATCAGCATCTCCGGCGTTTAATTCTATAACAATGTTTACATAATAGTCCGAAAAATATCTTTTTAAATATTCATCTGAAATGCCGGGTTCGGGTTGTGCATTTTTGGTTATAGACATTACCTTATTTCCGTTTACCCATATAATGTCGATAGGAAAATGCATGTTTTTCATCCAGAATGACAACGCCTGCGGAGTTTCAAAGAAAAATATCATTCCATCCGCAGGCATTTCTGTTCTGTCGGACAATCCTTGTATCCTTGCTTGAGGACTTTGGGAAACTGTTAAAAGAAACTCTCTGCCTGAAAGTTTAACTTTAATTTCAGAGCCGTCAGCATACTCTTTTTCACTTGGCGTCTGGTATTCATATTTGTTTGATGCGGAGCATGAAGCAAATATGAAAAAAGGCATAATTAAAACGATAAAAAGTTTTGCAATTTTATTCATGATTATTAATTATATCAAAAAATGTTGAAAAATAGAGATAGAAATAGTAAAATTTATACTATGAAAAAAATAACTAAAAACAAAATTTAGCCGTTATATCTTAAACAGATATAGCGGTTTCTTTTATTGGAGAGAAAAAATGAAAAAATTATTATTGATTATCACGGCAGTTATGTTCTTGGTCGGCGTTAAAGCGAATGCCCAGTCTAGTGTAAGCGATTTTACGGAGTTTAACGATTATTGGACAGGCAATTCTACGCCGCCAAACATAAGTTTAACGGGAGATATTATTTTTGGTCCCGCTCTTGGACCTGCGGCTTTAGGTCTTAATATGACAATTGCCGGAAATGGCAGAATATTTGACGGCGTAAATACTTATAGCGGTTTAAGTTTAGGAAGCGGCAGAACTGTTACGATAACCGGCGGAGCAATATTTCAAAATTTTGAAAATAGCGTAAGTAGCGGCGGGGCGATATATGCTTCCGGTTCAAATATAAGTTTTAATGGGGGAAATACGATATTTCAGGATAATATGGCAGGTGGTCCTGGCGGTGCTATATATGCTACTCTTGGTTCAAATATAAGTTTTAATGCAGGAAGCGCGACATTTTATAATAATGCAGCAACCGGAACTGGCGGTGCGATATATTTGACTGCCTCAACGATGAATTTTACAAATATGAATACAACATTTAAAGATAATAGCGGATCGGGCGCTGGAGCTATACAAGTTACAAATAGTTCAAATATAAACTTTAGCGGAGGAAGCGTAACATTTCAAAACAATGTGGCAGGTTCCGGCGGTGCAATATTTTTGAGTGGAACATCAAGAATAGAATTTATGAATATGTATTCGGAGTTTACAAATAATCAAGCCGGAAGTATGGGCGGGATAATATATGCTTCTGGAGGCTATATAAGTTTTAGCACGGGAAGCGCAATATTTCAAAATAATATATCAACTGCTTCCGGAGGGGCAATATTTTTGAGTGGAGTATCGATGAGTTTTACTAATATGATAGTGGAGGTTACAAGTAATAACGCAAGAACTAATGGTGGCGTTATATATGCCCAAAATGCCTCAAATATAAGTTTTAATTCGGGGAACGCGATATTTCAAAACAATATAGGCAATAATGGCGGCGTTATAAATTTGAACGTTTCAACAATAAGCTTTACAAATATGAGTGTGGATTTTACAAGTAATAACGCAAGAGCTTCCGGTGGAGTGATATTTGCTCAAGCTGGATCAAATATAAGTTTTAGTGGAGGAAGTACGACGTTTCAAAATAATATATCATCCGGTACAGGTACAAACGGCGGTGGAGCGATATATTTGACAGGCTCAACAATGAGTTTTACGAATACATATACGGAATTTACAGATAATAACGCAAGAGCTGTTGGTGGAGCGATATATGTTACCGATGATTCAAGAATAAGTTTTAGCGGTGGAAGCACTACATTTCAAAACAATATATCAACCGGTGTTGGCGGGGCAATATATGCCTGGAGCGGTTCAATTTTAAGTTTTAACGCAGGGAGTGCGACATTTCAGAATAACATGTCATTAGGTACAACCAGCGGCGGCGGGGCTATATCGATTAGCGCTTCAACAATGAGTTTTACAAATATGAATGTGGAATTTACAAGTAATAATGCAAGAAATAACGGTGGAGCTATATTTGCTCAAAATGGTTCAAGTATAAGTTTTAACGCAGGGACTTCGACTTTTCAAAACAACATATCAACAGGTGTCGGTGGAGCAATATATTTACATCATTCAGGAACGCTAATGAATTTTACAAATATGAACACGCAGTTTATAAATAATAATTCGGTAAGTAACGGCGGAGCGATATATGGCGATATGGGAGCGAATATAAATTTTAGCACAGGATTTGTTGCATTTCAAAATAATATATCAACCGGTTCCGGCGGGGCGATATATTTGAATGCTTCTATAATGAGCTTTACGGATATGAATACAGAGTTTTCAAGTAATAACGCAGCAGGTGTCGGCGGAGCGATAGCCGGCAGGCTTGGATCAATTATGAGCTTTAGCGGAGGAAGCGTTACGTTTCAAAACAATACATCATTAACATCCAATGGCGGAGCAATACATTTAAACGGTTTAACAATGAATTTTACAGATATGGCAGTGGAGTTTTCAAGTAATAATGCAATGAATAACGGCGGGGTGATATATATCCAAAATGATTCAAATATAAATTTTACAAGAGGAAGCGTTTCATTTCAAAATAATATATCAACAGGTTCCGGCGGCGCGATATATGCAACATCCGGTTCAACAATGAGTTTTACAAATACATATACGGAATTTACAGATAATAACGCAAGAAGTAATGGCGGAGCAATATATGCTCAAAGCGGTTCAATTATAAATTTCAACGGAGGAAGTACAACCTTTCAAAACAATGTGTCAACAACAGGAAGCGGCGGAGCAATATATTTGACAGTTTCAACAATGAGTTTTACAAATACATATACAGAATTTATAGATAATAATGCAAGAACAAACGGCGGAGCAATATATGCTCAAAGCGGTTCAATTATAAATTTCAACGGAGGAAGTACAACCTTTCAAAACAATATATCGACAGGAAGCGGCGGAGCAATATATAATGCCGTAGGAACGAATATAAATTTCAATGGAGGAAGTACTACATTTACCGGTAATATCGCAGCCAGTTCCGGCGGAGCGATTTATAATGCCGGCAATATGTCAATCGCTAATTCAATATTTGAAAATAACAGAGCCGTCGGACAGGGCGGAGCGATATATGTATATCAGACAACAATGAGTTTCAGCGCGTTAGGCAGTAATCTGATTTTCAGTTCAAATACTTCCGGAAATTTTGGCGGCGCGATATATTCGGGTTCTTCATCAATGACATTTATTGCTGCGGGAAGCAACAGTATAATATTCAGCTCAAATACGGGGAGCGCGGGCGGGGCGATATATGCGAATACGCCGTCTTGGTTAAGTTTTACCGGAAATACGAGCTTTATAGGCAATAAAGCAGTTAGCGGCGAGGGCGGCGCGATAAATTCAATCTATTCTACAATAACTTTCAATGCGTCAGCTCGCAGTATAATATTCAGTTCAAACACGGCGTTAAGCGACAGAGGCGGAGCAATAAGCGCGACTTTTTCAACGCTGACATTTAATACGTCCGGCGGCGTTATAGAGTTTAGCACAAATACTTCGGGAACAAACGGCGGAGCAATATATTCGGGATCTTCGTCAATGACATTTAATGCGGCAACCGGCAATATACATTTCATCTTAAATACAGCAGCGTCCGGTGGAGCGATACAAGCATTGAATTCGGCAATGAATTTTACCGGTAATACGAATTTTATGGTTAATACGGCAAGCGGAGAGGGCGGAGCAATATCAGCGAATAATTTGACAGTAACGTTCAATGCTTTAGGCGGCATTGTAAGATTCAGTTCAAACAGTTCTGTAAATAACAGAGGCGGAGCGATAAGCGCGATATTTTCTGAATTGATATTTAATGCCGGCACCGGCAATATAGTTTTTAGTTCAAATAGTGCGTTAAATGAAAGAGGCGGAGCGATATATGCCGGAATCACGGGAGCGGCATTCAATGCGGGAAGCGGCAGTATAATATTCAGTTCAAATGCGGCGGCAAACGGCGGAGCGATATATGCGAGTATGTCTTCGGTAAGTTTTAGCGGAAATGATATACGCTTTACGGCTAATACGGCAACGGGCAACGGCGGAGCAATATACGCGATGGGCGGCTCAACGATAACAATAGACAGTACGAACGGACCGGTACTGTTTGCAGGAAACAGCGCTGCGCAAGGGAATGATATATATACGGATAATTCAATAATAAAATTTCACGCCATGAATCGTATAACAATATCAAGCGGAATATATGTGGGAAGCAATGATAATACAATCAGCAAAACCGGCACAGGCGAACTGTATTTAGGCGGTATAAATTACATACAAGGAATGTTTAGTCAAAGTTCGGGAATAACAACAATAAACGGCTCAACAACAACATTTACCAACGGAACGCTGAATGTAATAACCGGCAGCGGAATATCAATATTAAATTCAAGCGTGACATTTTCGCCGACGGTGCATATGTCATTTGTAAATAATAGTAAAGCCAACGGCGGAGCAATTCAAGGCGACGCATTATCAAATGTATATTTCAACGCTGTTTCTACATTTATGTACAATAAGGCAAATAATCACGGCGGAGCCTTGTATATACAACAGTCAACGGTAACTTTTATGCAGGCAGCGGACTTTATATTAAACCAAGCTCTGACCGGGCACGGCGGCGCGATATATATGTCTTCGAATAATTATGTGTTTAACGGAATAACAAAATTTGAAATGAACCAAACATTATCAGGAACAGGACTAGGCGGAGCGATATACGCAAACGGTTCAACGCTAACATTTAACGCCGCGTCTGAATTCAATACTAACGAAGCGTCAATGGGCGGAGCGTTATATTTAAAAAACAATCAGACAACATTTTCGGACGTAACGTTTACGGGCAATAGAGCGATGAACGGACACGGGGGAGCAATATACGCTGACGCCGACCCTGTAACAATAAACTTTGCGGGA
>Ga0123353_10000155_pt1 | contig 86441 bp, 62 predicted proteins | sample TergutLab28metaG_3_FD_92763 | JGI IMG/M metagenome (GOLD analysis project Ga0123353, IMG submission 92763) | Labiotermes labralis P3 segment gut microbial communities from Petit-Saut dam, French Guiana - Lab288 P3 | ecosystem: Host-associated > Arthropoda: Insects > Digestive system > Gut ...
AGCCAATAGCCAGTAGCCAATAGGTATGGAAGGACAAGGGCGAAAAGACCATGAGAGCGGCAACGATGGGTACGTCGTAAACCATTCGGATCGTGTGAGCAACAACACGCGTTGCCATACCTGATGGCTACTGGCTATTGGCTACTGGCTGAACGGTTCCCTCGAACGAGCGGTTCTTCTACGCCACGAGAACGGAAAGACCCTGGACGGCGGTCGAAAACATTCGCTATCATCGTGCCGAATTTGGTATAAAAGGCACAGGATTTACAGTTCGTGGCGTGGCGTCGGCGGATCCGGCGTGCGCGTTGTACGACGGAAGGAGAAGATCATGAAGGCTGTCCGTATTCTGATGATGGGTGCGTTGTTGGCGGGCGTGATGGTCAGTGGCGGATGTCCGCTGCTCCTGGTGGGCGGCGCGGTCGCGGGAACGGCGGCGTACCTGAACGACACCGAAGCCACCGTGGACGGGACGGTCGAGCAGGTCACCGAGGCCGCCAAGGCCGTCGTCACGGAACTGGGCCTGACGGTGATCCCCGGCGCCGCGCCCACCAAGGTGGCCGGCAATGTCGTCGCGAGGAACAGCGAGGACAAAAAACTGGAAATCGACGTCAAGTACGTCACCGACACCACCAGCAAAATCTCGATCCGAAAAGGGTTCTTCGGCGACCAGGCCACCCAGCAGCAGGTGATGGATAAAATCAAAGAGAAGCTCAAGGGTTGAGCCCGTACCGAGTGACGAGGACTTCATGCGTCTGGGGGCGGCTGGATTTTCCGGTACGGTAATTTCGCGTTGAAGACGGACGTTCGGCCTTTCCCGGTCTAGCGATGGATAGCCGGCCCACAGCCGCGAAGCGGCGTCGTGTTTAGCCCCGGGTGAGCGGTATGCCGCGAACCCGGGGTAAGCGACTTCGCGGCTGTGGGCCGGTTGCTCAGCGCGAGACTGGGGAGGAAAAATTCCCCGTTTTCCGGGTAAAACCATCGTGCCGGAAAATTTGATCGCCCCTCACGCGTCTGGCCAAGACCCTGAACGTCCTTGCTTCTCTTTTCGTAGTATGTCGCGTAGTATGGTTCGAACGTTCCATAACGCAAGAAGGCAGCGCCATTGCAAAAAAAACGCCGATCTCTGAGTGCCGAATGCCGAATGCCGGACACAGAAACTCGGATCCCGAATGCCGGATCCCGAAACCTCGCCGGCTGGCTTGGCGTGCCGGCGGCGTGTGTGGTGTCCATGGCGGCGCTGCTGCTGGCGTTCGCGCCGTACGATCATTGGCCCCTGGCGTATGTGGCGTTGGTTCCCTGGACGTTGGCGATGGCGCTGTCGCCGCGGCGGTGGTACGCGCTGCTGTGGGCGTATCTCAGCGGGCTGATGTTCTGGCTGGCGGGACTGTACTGGATCTGGTGGGTCGACGTGATCGGATTTTTCGCGCTGGTGACGGCGCTGTCGGTGTACATGCTGGGCGCGGGGGCGTTGATTCGGCCTGCCCTTCGCCGTCGGCTGCCGGCGGTGGCGGTGTTGCCGGTCGTCTGGATTTCGATCGAATTCATTCGCCTGTATGGCCTGAGCGGCTTTCCGTGGTTTGCCCTGTCGCACAGCCAGTATCGCAACACGATGTTGATTCAGTCGGTGGATTGGATGGGCGAGTTGGGGCCGGGCCTGCTGGTGGCGATGGTCAACGGCGTGCTCGTGGACGGTGTGCTGGCGGCGTGGCGGTTGCGGCGTAGCACGGGCATCTTGCCCGTGAGTCGTATGGGCGTCTCGCCCATGCAAAACCAGCCATCGGACGAACCCTCCGCACACAAGGGAACTCCAGCATCCTGGCCAGACCGCCACGGGCAAGATGCCCGTGCTACGTGGTGTGGGCCTGCTGTCGGCGCGGCGGCGTGTTTGATGGTGGCGGGCGGCCTGCTGGGGTATGGGCATTTCCGGCTGAGCGAATCGACGCTGCACGACGGGCCTGTGGTGGCGATCGTGCAGCACGCGTATCCGATTTACATCAACGCCGAGGGCGGCGGCGCGTCGGTGGAAGCGATTTACCGCGAGCATCTGGCGTCCACGCGGGCGCTGGCGGGCAGCGGAGTGGAGTTGGTGGTCTGGCCCGAGTCGATGGGGCCGCCGCTGCTGAATCGCGAGTTTCTCACGATGGATTTCCACGCCTTGTCGCCCCACGAGCGTCGCGCCCTGGCGGCGGCCATGGCCGGGCCGACGGCGTGGTCGACAACGCTTTCCGACAACGACATCGCCTACTACATTCGCCGCTATCGCGACGGCGACATGAGTGTCGGCACGTGGGACTACGCGCGGGAGTTGGCCCAGACGTCGCGCGACCTCAACGCCGTCCTGCTGATCGGCTCGTGCACGGTGCATCGCAACGGCAGCCCGTTGACCGGGCGAGACCTGTACGCCCGCCGAAACAGCGTGGTGCTGATCGACCGCGAGCCGATCCCCGTCGGTGAGTACAGCAAAAAACACCTCGTGCCCTTCGGCGAATACGTGCCGTTCAAACAAGGCTGGCCTGGACTGCACACGTTCCTGCGATCGTTCGTGCCCGAGGAGATGCCCCAACTCGACCCCGGCACGGAAGAGACGATTCTGTCGTTCACGCCACGTCGCACGGGCGTCTCGCCCATGCAAGACCAGCCTGTAAGCAAAACGCTCACGTCCTCAAGTCAACACGGGCGAGACGCCCGTGAAACTCACGGACAAGATGCCCGTGCTACGGGGGACGCGGGCGAGACGCCCGCGACACGGGAAACGGTTCGCATCGCCGCGCCGATTTGTTACGAAGGCGTGATCGCCCGGCTGTGCCGCTCGCTCGTGATGAACGACGGACGCAAGCGGGCCGACATGATCGTCAATCAATCCAACGACGGCTGGTTCGTCCATCGCGACGGCCTGGGGCCGTGGCAGGGCTCGACGGAACAGCCGCAGCACCTGGCGCAGTACGTCTTCCGCGCGGTGGAAAACCGCGTGCCCGTCGTGCGGGCGGTCAACACGGGCATCAGCGCGTACGTGGACTCCACAGGGCGAATCCGCGCCACCGTCGTCGACCGCGACGGCCAACACGTCATGATCAGTGGCACGCTCATCCTGGACGGCAACACCCGCACCCCAGGCCACGGGCCACGCGTCCAACTCGACACCCGCGTCAGCCCCTACGGCCGCTGGGGCAACGTGTTCCCCTGGATCCTGCTGGCGACGTGCATGGCGATGACGGTATATTTGGTTGTGATGTCGCGGCGTACGGGTAAACGGGAGCCGTTGGTTTGAGGGAATGTGAAGAGCCACAAGCCACAAGCCACCAGGGCTTGCGAAGCGCGATGGTGAAATCGCGCCTCGCCGTGGCGAGAGCGGTCTCGAGGCTTCGCAAACTCGAAGTTCAAGGCCGATGAGTTACTTTGCGAGTCAGCGAAGCATGGAGACCACGCTCTCGAACGTGATGTTCACGTTCACTGTCATGCACCGCAAACCCTGGCGGCTTGTGGCTGGTGGCTAGTGGCTTGGGTTCCCTTGATCCTAACGGTTCGCATTCACCTTCAAGCAAACGAAAAGCCAACAAAAAGAAAGGATTCTCCATGAAATCGAACGCAATGAACACAAGGATGTCGATGCTCGCCGTGGTGGCGGCGATGGTGTTGGCGGGTTGCCAGCAGCCGCCGGCGACGTTGCAGGCCGATCCGGTCAAGGCGCGCGTGGACGCGCAGGTGACGTTGAGGACGGCGCTGGACTCGCCTCACTGGACCACGCGTGCCCGCGCCATCGAGGCCCTATCGCAGGTCGAAGGGGCGGCCGCGGGACGCATGTACGCGCAGGCGTTGGCCGACCCCGAACCGGGCGTGCGATTCGCCGCCGCCGTCGCCATCGGCGATGCCGCGTACGAACCCGCCAAGGCCCGCCTGACCGAGATGGCCGGCCGAGACCCCGTCAAGGGCGAGAACGACCGACGCGTCTACGCGGGCGTCCTCTACGCCCTCTGGCGAATGGGCGAACCCTCCGCCGCCTACGACCTGGCCACCCTGCTGGGCGATCCCGAATGGGCCGTGCGAGACTCCGCCGCCCTCGTCCTGGGCAAGGTGAAACTGGCCAACAACAAACCGCTCCTGAATCTGCTGCAAATGCAATTGGCATTCGAACCCCAGTCGGAAGTCAAGATGCGGCTGCTGGAGTCGCTGGCCCAGTTGGGCGACCCTCGCAGCCGTGACATGCTGCTGACCTACACGCAGACGAGCGAATTCGCCGGGCAGGATTTGCAGGCGATTAACGCGTTGGGCAAGGTCGGCGGTCCGGCGGCGCTGCGGAAACTCGGCGAGTTGACGGAGAACGATTGGCCGGCATATACGCGTCTGGCGGCGGTGGCGGCGCTGGCGGACCAGGGCGCGTTCGACGACGGCGCGTATCGCTACGCGACGCTGGCGATTACCAACACGTCGACCGTGGTGGCGGAAAATCGAACGAATAAAAATGTCGTGCCCGAAGAGGCCGACGCCGCGCGGTATCTGGCCGTGCTGGCGCTGGGGCGAATGAATCGCGTCGAGGCGGTGGACACGATGCTGCCGTCGCTGCGAAGCGAGTCGGGCCCGCTGCGCGTCGCCGCGGCCATGAGCATCCTCCGCCTGCTGCCGCCCGTGACGGCCGTGATGGAAACGGCACAGGCGATGGAGGAGGCCGACGTCGACGACGCGGCGGCGGCGCAACCGTCCGACGTGGACATGAGCGAGGCGGCGCCAGCCGACGACGTCGCGCCCGCAAAAGTACAACGCCCCAAACTCAGCACCGCCGACGCGAAGGACTGACGCGGCACGACACGACGTGACGCGGGCGGTCCCGCCCGCGTCCGGCCACGGAATTATGGATGGTTTTCATTGCATCAACCGTGCGGAGCGGTTTGCGAGGGCAAGATGCCCTCGCCACACGCGGGCCAGACGCCCGCGGCACGTTACAGGCGCCTCGCCGTGCCCCGAAGGAAATTTTTTCTTTCGAGCACGAAAAATTATGTTGTCGCGGGCGGATTCATTATAATACGCCTCTAGTGGCCGCCGACGCGCGAGTCGCCCGGCGGCAAATGGAACCCGATGTGAAATGACGAACTGATTTTGCTTGACTTGACCTGTGGCGAAAATACAATCGGCGTCGTGAGTCCATTTTCGTTGCCGACGCGAGCGGTCAGCCCGGTTGAATGATCGTGGGCCAAGAAAGCGCGGTTCAAAGGTTTTCCTGACAAGTTGCCCCTTTTGGGGCGCCGAAATTTTTTCGGAAGGAGACGTCGCTTGAACATTCTGACTAAGATCTGCGTGGTTGTGCTGGTGGTCCTGAACCTCTTTGTCGCTGCGGTGCTGATCACCCACAGCCGGGTGAGCGAGAACTGGAAGCAGCAATGCGAAAACATGGTCGGTGCCAGGGATGCGGCCGTAGTGACCGCCCAGAATCAACTGATCCATGCCGCGCTGCTTCAGGGCGAAGTGACGAAACTTCAAGCCCAGTTGAACGCCGACAAGAACAACTTCCAGGAAAAGATCGCTGCGCTCCAGGACCAACTGACCAAGACCGAAAAGGATAAGTCCGAGCTGGCAGCCAACCAGGTGGCCTTCTCCACGGGCTTGGCGGGGTTGAGCACCAACGTCGGCGCGATCGAAGGCGGCCGCGCCGAGATGCTCAAGGCCCTCACCGCCGCCAACGCGGAAAAGGGCACCGCCCAGCGTGAGGCGATCGAGCTTCAGGCCAAGCTCGGCCTGCGGGAAGCGGAACTCAAACGCCAGGAAGGCCGGATCGACGTCCTCCAGCGGGATGTTGCCCAGTTGAAGGATCTGGTGGAGAAATATTCCGAGCAGTTGAGCCGAGGCAACGTCGTCGATGCCTCCGGCACGCCCGTCGCCGCGGTGGACGTCAAGGGCCAGGTGACGGCCGTCCGGGGCGAAATGCTCAGCATCAACGTCGGCTCGGCCAAGGGCGTGAGCGAAGGCATGCTGATGGTCGTTCACCGCAAGGGCGCGTTCGTCGGGTATCTGCGGATCAGCGAGGTCGAGATCGACCAGGCCGCCGGCGTGATCGAAGAGAAGCAGTCCGATCCGCAGCAGGGCGACAACGTGTATCCCAAGGGTGTCTAAGGTAAAACAAACACAGGCGGCGGAGTGTGCCGCTTGCGAGGTGTGCTGATGACTCAGATGATGCAAGGGCCCGTTGTGGCGGTCAAGCCCCAGGCCAACGTGTACACTGTGATGTTGCTGGTGGCCATTCTGGCGATGTTGATCGCCTCCGTGACCGTCGTGCTCGACCTGTCGGCCAGCTACGACGTTCCGTTTGGCGATATTTTCAGCAGCCAGATTGGCGGGTCGGCCGCCAAGTAAGAACGTGCGTGGAGCCGCATGGATGTGTCGTGCCGGCTTTGCTGCCGGTTCCGCGAGAGAGACCAGTCAACGTCTCGCGAAGCCCAAATGACGAAGTCCGAATGACGAAACAGTGACGAAGCTCGAATGACGAATGTTTCGGTATGGCCCGGCGCGGGCTTTCGGGCTTCGTTGTGTTCGGCCTCCAATTTCGTCATTCGGGCTTCGTTTTTTTGAAGCCTTCCGGGCAACGACTCCAAGGGGCGGCGTGGCGGACGTTGTGTTGGCCTCGCCGTTGCAAAGGACTGCTTCCATGATCTTCAGCTCCATCTCAGGCCTGTTTTCCCTCGACATGGGCATCGACCTGGGGACGTGCAACACGCTGGTGGCCGTCCGCGGGCAGGGGATCGTGTTGAACGAACCGTCCGTGGTGGCGGTGAAAAAAGGCACCAATCACGTGCTGCAATTGCAGGGCGGGCCCGCGGTCGGCGTGGTCGCCAAGGAGATGCTTGGCAAGACGCCCGGCTCCATTTCCGCCATCCGCCCGATGAAGGACGGCGTGATCGCCGACTTCGACATCACCGAGGAGATGCTCTCCTACTTCATCAAGAAGGCCCACCGCAAACGCAGCCTGCTGGGATTCCGCCCTCGCGTAGTGATCGCCGTGCCGACGGGCATCACGGCCGTGGAGAAGCGGGCGGTGCTGAACTCCGCCGAGCGGGCCGGCGCGAGGCGCGTGTACCTGGTGGAGGAGCCGATGGCCGCCGCGATCGGCGCGGGGCTGCCCATCAACGAGGCGACGGCCTCCATGATCGTCGACATCGGCGGCGGCACGACGGAAGTGGCCATCATTTCGCTGGCCGACATCTCTGTCAGCCAGTCGCTCCGCGTCGCGGGCGACGACCTCGACGAAGCCATCGCCGCCCACATGAAACGCACCTACAACCTCATGATCGGTGAACAAACCGCCGAACGCATCAAGGTGGAAATCGGCTCGGCCTGCCCGCTGGCCGAAGAGGTCACGATGGAAGTCCGGGGCCGCGACATGATTTCGGGCCTGCCTCGCAAGGCGGTCATCACGTCGGAGGAGGTTCGCGAGGCGTTGAAGGAGCCCGTCGGCGCGATCATCGAGTGCGTGACGCACGTGCTGGAAAAGGCCGCCCCGGAACTGTCCGCCGACCTGGTGGACAACGGCATCTGCCTTGCCGGCGGCGGGTCGCTGCTACGCGGCATGCCCAACGTGCTCAGCAACGCCACCGGCCTGACGGTCCGCGTCGCCGACGACCCCCTCACCAGCGTCGCGAGAGGCACAGCCGTCTTCCTCGAACACCTCGACGACTGGAAACACACCATGGAAAGCGACGAGGACGATTTCTGATCGTCTCGTCTTCGTTTTTTGCGGGGATTAGGGGATGAAAGGATTGAGAAGCGATGAGGCGTTCGTATGGCCGAACGCTTCGCCATGGCTTGCCTCTTTGCGTTGTGGAACGTTCCGTTCGGTTGTCTATTTCTCCTCCAGTTGTTTTAATTTTTCGACGGCGTCTTCATAGCCCTGGCCGGCGGCTTTTTTGTACCACGTCAGCGCCTCGTCGAGATCTTTTTCGACGCCGACGCCGTTTTCGTAGCATGCGCCGAGGTTATGCTGCGCTTGCGCCAGTCCCTGGTCGGCTGCTTTTTTGAACCATTCGAACGTCTTGGCGTCGTCCTTGTCCACGCCGGTGCCTTGAAAGTAACACAGGGCGAGGCTGTCCTGGGCTTGTGCGTATCCCTGCTCGGCGGATTTCGTATACCACGTGGCAGCCTGGTCGGCGTCCTTTTTAACGCCGTCGCCGTTGGCGTAGCAGAGGGCCAGGTTGTATTGGCCAAACTTGTCTCCCTGCCGGGCGGCCTTTTCAAACCACGCGAAGGCCTGGGCGGTATCTCGCTTGACGCCATTTCCGCTTGCGTAGCATATGCCCAGATTGCGTTGGGCTTGGGCCAATCCCTGCTGGGCGGATTTGCGATACCATTCGACCGCTTTTGCGGCGTCGGGCTTTACGCCTTTGCCGTATTGGTAGCGTATGCCAAGATACAATTGGGCGTCCGCGTCGTTCTGCTGGGCCGCTTTGGTGAACCATTTCAACGCCTCGGCAGGGTCTTTGGAAACGCCGATACCGTTATCGTAGCACACGGCGAGATCACGTTGAGCGGCCGCCAGTCCCTGGTCGGCTGCCCTGTGAAACCACTTGAAGGTTTTGGCGGCGTCTTTTTTCACGCCGATTCCGTTGGCGTAGCTGAAGGCCAGGTTGTATTGGGCGATCGCGAGTCCTTGTTGGGCGGCTTTTTCAAACCATGCGACGGCCTGGGCGGGATTCTGCTTGACGCCGTTGCCGCGTAAGTAGCAGGTGCCCAGATTGTTTTGCGCGTCGGCATACCCTTGTTCGGCGGCCTGTTTATACAACTCGACGGCCTTGGCGTGGCTTTGTTTCACGCCGGTGCCGTTGGCGTAGCGCACGCCGAGATTGTATTGGCCTTCGGCGCTTCCCTGCAGGGCGGCCTTTTTATACCACGCGACGGCCTGGGTGTCGCTCTGTTCCACGCCCAGGCCTTCGGAGTAGCAGTAACCAAGGTTGAACTGGGCCTTGGCGTGCCCCTGTTTGGCAGATTTTCTGTACCACTGGACGGCTTTTTTGGCGTCCTTCTTCACGCCGAAGCCGTTCAGATAGCAGGTGCCGAGGTCGGCTTGGGCTTCCGCGTCGTTTTGGTCGGCTGCTTTTTTCAGCCATGCGAATGCCTTGGCGCCGTCTTGTTTCACGCCATGGCCGTGGAAGTAGCTTTGGCCCAGGTTGCACTGGGCGCGGGCGTAGCCTTGTTCGGCGGATTTTTTGTACAACTCGACGGCCTTTTCGAGATCCTGCTTTACGCCCTCGCCGGTTTTGTAGCACACGCCAAGATTGTTTTGTGCATGGGCCAGTCCTTGTTGGGCGGCTTTTTGATACCACGCGAAGGCCTGGGCGGCGTCTTTGTCCACGCCGTTTCCGAAGGAGTAGCATCGGCCGAGGTTGTATTGTGCATGGGCGAGTCCCTGCTCGGCGGCTTTGCGATACCACGAGGCCGCCTGGGTGAAGTCCTTCTCCACGCCGTCGCCGGTTTCATAGCACACGCCCAGATTGAACTGCGCCTGGGCGTCGCCTTGCTCGGCGGCTTCGAGGACTTCGACGAATGCCGCCGCGTCCCCCGCGGCGGGGGAGGTGAGCAACGCTGCCGTCAAGATCACGGTGGAGACGAACGTGTGTTTCATGGGTTGACTCCTGTTCCAGGCGGTTTTCGCGCGAGGCCGGGGAGGCCGATTTGTTCTTTTTCGTCTTCCATTATTTTTACCACAGCAACGTCGGCGTGATGGTCAATGCGAATTGGGCGCCGGTTTCGATGACGATAGTGTTGTCGCCGGCGTGGACGTCGACCTCGATACGGTGTGTGCCGATGTGGTAGCCGTCCCAGAGGTCGAACTTGAAAATCTGTTTGCCGTTGACCCACACGGCCATCAGGTGAGCGCCGGTGTTGACGAAGACTTTGCCGGCGGTTTCCGCGCGGTACGTGGCCACGCCAACGTATCGCGGGGCTTGCCCCAGGGCGGCGGGGAGATTCAGCGCGTAGCCTTCGAGGCGGCACTGGTCGGGCCACCACATGCCTTGCGGCTGCGTTTCCGGCAGGGTGTAGGTTTTCCAGCCCTCGCCGTTGGGCGTCAACTGCGCGACAGTTTCCTCGGTGAGGGCGGGTTCATCTTTGGCGAAGGGGCGGAGTTGCCACGACGTGATCAGGCCCGGCAGGACGCGGATTTTGGCTGCCTTCGGCACGGCGACGTCGGTGTGTCCCATCGCGTCGAGCACGCCGCGGAGGGCGGCTTGATAGCCTTCGAAATTCCAGTGGGCCAGGTCGGGTTCCCACAGCCAGATGCCTTTTTCGAAGGCGTCGACCATCGGGATTTTCGTTTCGCAGAGCATGGTGTTGTATTTTTTTGCCAGGGCGCGGAGGATTTGTTCGTCGGTGCGGTCGGCGGGCGGGTTGGCCAGGTCGATGAGGGGCGCGGCGGCGTCGGCGGCGATTTTTGCGCGTTGTTCGGCGATGATTTTGGCGGTTTTTTCGTCGTTGCCGATTTCGGAAGGCCCGATGCCGGGGAAGGGCAGTCGGCCGACCATGAGCAGGACGTCGGCGCCCTGGGCTTTGGCCTTGGAGATCATTTCGTCCATGGCGGCCTGGTATTCGTCGGCGGTGATTTCGCCGACGTTCTTTCGGCCGATGAAGAAGATGACGAGGTCGGGACTGAATCGCAGCGTTGCCCAGTCGTAGCGTCGCAGGCTTGCGGCGGCCATGTCCCCGCCGGCGGCGGCGTTGATGAGGTACGGTTCGCCCTTGCCTGCCTCGACGAGGGCCTGTCGCAACAGGTACGGCCAGGTGTTGCCGTCGGTGAGGGAATGGCTGACGAAAGCGATGCGTTGCCAGTTTTTCGGTGCGGGGCCGTTGGCGGCGGTCATGGTGGGGTTCTCCATTGAGCAGGTCGAACAACCGGCGGCGATCGCGCCGGCGACAAGGGTCAGGCCGATAACGAAACGTCGTGCGATGGGCTGCATGATGAGTCTCCTGTGAATGGGAGCATTGTACTGGCGGTTGGGGTACAATGCACGCGATGAAACGGTCGTGGATCATCTGGGCGCTGGTGGGTCTGATCGCCGGCGGCGTGCTCGCGTGGGTGCGGGAGCGTCGTGTGGACGTCGCGCCGGGCGGTGACACGGCGGCGGCAACGTCGTCGTCGACGGATGATGGTTCGGCGGATCTGGCTGCGCGGTGTCGCGAGGCGGCGTCGGCGTTGGCGGTGGAGTTGGACGACACGTTCGACGTGCTCGTCGAGCCGCCGTTTGTGCTGGCGGGCAACATGCGAAAGTCCGATTTGAAATCGCACCTGGAGCATTCGGTCCTGCGTCCGGCGGAGGCGATGTGGCGGGCGTATTTTGTCGGCAGGCCTGACGGGCCGATCGTCGTGCTGCTGCTGACGGATCGCGGCGTCAGGCCCGCGGAGGATCGCGAGCCGGGCTACGCGTATCGCGGCTGGTCGCGGCGGCTGTTCGGCGACGAGGCCGTGAGCGGGTTTGGCTATTACAAGCCCGACCGGCGGACGCTGGTGATGAATATCGACACGGGGGCTGGCACGCTGTCGCACGAACTGACGCACGCACTGATCGTGCATGATTTTCCCCATCCGCCAGACTGGCTTAACGAGGCCCTGGCCAGTTTGCACGAACAGTGCCGCCTCGACGACGGCGAACTTGTCGGCATGGTGAACTGGCGGCTGGCGGCGCTGCGGGAGGCGATCGACGCGGGCACATTGCGGCCGTTGGCGGAACTGGTGACGCAGGACGATTTCCGCGCGAATCGGATGGGCATGAATTACGCCCAGGCGCGGTACTTCGCGATGTACATGCAACACCGCGGAAAATTGCGGGAGTTTTACACGTATTATCGCGACCATCGCGAAGGCGGAGGCGTCGCGGCCATCGAACACGTGCTTGGCGAACGCATCGGCGAGGTCGAGGCGTCGTATGTCGCGTGGGTGAAGGGGTTGCGGTTGGAGTGACACGCATGGCGGAAGGAATTCCATCGGAGCCGAGGCTTACGCCGGCGCAGCGGGCGGCGGCGGTGGGGCGTATTCATGAGAACCTGGCGCTCAGCAGCGGCGCGGGGTGCGGCAAGACGTACGTGCTGGCGAGGCGATTTACGGAGTTGCTGCTGGCGTGCGGGTCGGCGGGCAATCCGCTGTCGCGGTTCGTGGCGTTGACGTTCACGGAGAAGGCGGCGCGGGAGATGAGTTTGCGGGTGCGTCGGATGCTGTCGGATTTCGCGGCGGCGGCGGGTTCGGAGGCGGATCGGCGGAAATTGTTGGGGTGGCTTGAGGAGGCGGGCGAGGCGCGCATTTCGACGATTCACAGTTTTTGTTCGGCGTTGCTGCGGTCGCACGCGGTGGAGGCGGGCGTGGATCCAAATTTCGCCGTGTGCGCGGACGACCTGGTGACGGCGCAGATGATGGACGAGGCCGCCGACCAGGCCGTGCTGACGGCCGTCGAGAGCGAGGCTGACGACGCGGCGGCGTTGGTATCGCGGCTGACGTTTTCGCGGGCCGTCGATCAGGTGCGTTGGCTGTTGGAGCATCGGGTGTCGGTGGCGCTGCGGGAGTACGTCTCGGCCGAGGCGGTGCTGACTGGCTGGCGTGCGCGATTGGCGGCGCAGCAGGATCGGCAGTGGGAATTGTTGCAGGCCGACGACACGTTGTCGCGTCGCGTGGAGGCGGTGGCGTCGGCGTGGTGTAACGACACGCTGGAGGCGATTCGCGGGCCGTTGCTGGCGGCGGTGGGGCGGCTGCGGGCGGACCGGGCGACCTGGAGCGACGGCGGGTACGAGGCCATGGCGGAGATCGCGCCAGGCCGGGCCGGCGGCCCCAAGGGCACGGCCTGTCGTCACGCGATGAAGGCGTTGAAGCAGACGCTGGCGTCGCACGCGTGCCTCGCGCGGCGGATCGGGCCTGTGGACGACCTCGCGGCGGCGCAGTTGGCGACGCTGGCCCGGCTGGCGCTGGCCGCGGAGGCACTGTACGGCAAGGCCAAACGCGACGCCGGGCTGCTGGACTTCGACGACCTGATGCTCGCGGCGCACCGTCTGCTGGCCACGAACGCGCCGCTGCGGCAGCAGCTCTCCGCGGGCATCGAGCAGTTGCTTATCGACGAGTGTCAGGATACCGACCGCTTTCAACTGGAACTGCTCGGCTACGTGTTGGGCATGGCCGGCCTTGACGGCGCCGGCGTGGATGACGTGGACACCAGTGTCACGCGGCCTGGCCGGCTGTTCATCGTCGGCGATCCCAAGCAGTCGATTTATCGTTTTCGCGGGGCGCAGGTGGAGGTGTTCGAGGCGTTGTGCCGCCGCCTGGGCGCGAGGCAGCAGGAGCATCTGGACACGTCATTCCGCACGCACGACGCGGGGGTGAGTTTTGTCAATCATGTGTTTGGCCGGCTGATGGGGGCCGACTATCTGCCGACGTTCGCGCATCGTCAGACGTCGCCGCCGGAGCCTTCGGTGGAGATTTTGTTGGCCGACGCGGCGGAGGCGGAGGAGACGATTGACTCGGCTTCGAAGGCGACGGCGGCGCAGGCGGCTGTGGTGGCGGCGCGGATTCGACAGATGCTTGACGACGGCGAGCGGCTGGTCTGGGATCGCCAGGCCGACCGGTGGCGAGCGGTGCGGGCGGGGGACATTGCGATTCTGTTCGCCCGCATGACCAAGAGCCAGGAATACGAACGCGAGCTGATGTCGCGCGGCGTGCCGTACTACGTGGAGTCGGGCACGGGATTTTTCAAGCAGCAGGAAGTGTACGACGTGCTGAACGCGCTGCGTGCGATCGACAACCCGCGGGACGAGATCGCGCTGACGGGCGTGCTGCGGAGCGCGATGGTCGGGCTGGACGACAATGATCTGCTTCGGTTGGCCTGGGCGGGCGGATTACGTTTCGACGGCCTGTCCGCGCGGGCTCGGCAGGCGGCGGGGCTTGGCGAATCGTCGCGTCGTCGTCTCGTGTCGGCGGTGGAGATCATCGAGCGGCTGCACCGGCGGAAGGACTCGCTGGGCATTGACGAGATCGTCCGGGCCTTGCTGGACGCGACGGGTTACGAGGCGGTGTTGTTAGGCCGTCGCAACGGCGCGCGGCTTTGCGGCAACGTGCGGCAGTTGGCCGAGCGTGCGCGGTCGGCGTCGGAATCGGGTATGTCGCTGGCGGATTTTGTCGTGCGGATGGACGAACTGGTGTTGAACGAGAGCCGATGCGAGCAGGCGGCCGTCGCGGGCGAGGCGCAGGACGTCGTGCGGATCATGACGGTTCACAAGGCCAAGGGATTGGAATTTCCGGTGGTGTTCGTGCCGGATCTGAACGCGGGGCGCAAGCACGTTCGGGGCGTGATGCTGCATCGCGGCGACTGGGGGTTGACGTATCGGCCTGCCGGTGCGGACGTGGAGGAGGATGCCGACGGCGAGGCGTTGCCGGCATCGTACGAGTCCGCGAAGGAGTTGGAGCAGGCCGATCAGCATCGCGAGGACGTGCGGAAGCTGTACGTGGCGATGACGCGGCACGAGGATCATCTGGTGCTGGTGGGTGCGAATTGGCGGCGAAAAAACGCCGACGACGCGGGCGAGGCCGACGCGGCGGTGTTCGCCGAGAAAAGTTCGTACCTCGCGCAGTTGGACGGCGTGCTGGGCGTTTCGGCGTGCGGTGGCGAGGCGTCGTCGCTGGATGTGCCGTATTCGTGGGAGGCCGGCGGGCGAGCGGGGAAACACTATGTTGCCCGCGTGCGGTGCGTTCGTGCGTCCCTGCTTCGCCAAGGCTATGCGGGGCGGGATCGCCAGGCGGCGACGGCGGGCGCGGGGATTGACGATCGGTTGATCGCGGCCGTGCCGGCGGACGTGTCGCGGACAGAATTGGCCGTCACGGCGCTGGGGGATTTCGCGCGGTGTCCCCTGTTGTTTCATTGGCGTCATGAGCTGGCGGTGCCGGGGAAGTTTTTGCATGGCGGGGCGGCGGACATGAACGTTCGGCCTGAACGCGATGCCGCGTGCGAGGCTGTTGGTGAGGCGTCGCGTGGGCTTGACGCAGCCGAGGCGGGCACGTTTTTCCATCGCTGCATGGAGTGGCTCGACCTGGCCGATCCTGTGCCGGCGGCGACGGTTGGGCAGGTGTTGGCGGAGATGGAGCTCGACGCCGACGCGGCCGCCCTGACGGCGGAGTTGCACGACATGGTCGATCGGCTGAGGCCGACGGCGTTGTGGGCGATGGTGCAGTCGGCCCGGCAGGTGTTGCGCGAGTTGCCGTTTGTGTTGGCGCTGGACGGCGCGACGCTGCGGGGGCAGATCGACATGTTGATCGAGGCGGCCGACGGGCGGTGGCACGTGATTGACTACAAGAGCGACCGCGTGTCGGCGGATCGGCTGGCCGAGCGGGCCGAGGGGTATCGCGTGCAGATGTTGTTGTACGCGATGGCGGCATGGCGACACACGGGCACGCCGCCGGCGCAGGCGACGCTGTATTTTCTCCGTCCCGGCCTGTCGCATTCGTTCGACGTCTCGCCGGCGGCCCTCGAACACGCCCGACAACACGCCCAGACACTGACGCGCCAACTGGCCGAAACTCGCCGTTCCGGCGCGTATGGTCGAAACGAAACCGCCGCCGCATGCGGAGCGTGCGCGTATCGCGAACTTTGCGGGCGGTGAGGAACATGATCGACGCACATTGTCATCTTCAGGATGCCGCGTTGGCGCCGTTTCTGGGCGAGGTGCTCGCGCGGGCGCGGCGGGTTGGCGTGGTGGGCATGATATCCAACGCCGCCGAGCCGGCCGACTGGCAGCGGCTGCGCGAGTTGGCGGCGCGCGACGAGGCCGTGATTCCGTGTTTCGGCGTGCATCCGTGGTTCGTGGATCGTTGCGACGCGGATGGGTTCGAGCGGCTGGAGGCGTGCGTGCGCGACGCGACAGGGCCGGTGGCGGTGGGGGAGATTGGGCTGGATGGCTACGTCCAGCCGCGTGACGAGGCCAGGCAGGAGGCGGTGTTTCGGCGGCAGTTGGCGTTGGCCAGGCGGCTCGACAGGCCGGCCATGCTGCACGCGGTTCGCGCCTGGCCTTGGCTGACGGCGGTGTTTGCCGACTGTCCGCCGCCGCGGAAATTCCTGCTGCACGCGTTCGCCGGCCCCGTCGACGTGATCGCGCCGATGGCGAAACGAGGCGCGTATTTTTCCGTCGGTCCCGCGGCGGTGCAGCCAGGCTGCGAGCGGGCACGGCGGGCCTTGGCGGCGGTGCCTCTGGAGCGACTGCTGATCGAAACCGACGCGCCGGATTTCCACCCGCGCGACCTCCCGCCGCGGCTCCGCGACGCAGCCGGCAAACCCCTCAACGAACCCGCCAATCTCCCGCACGTCCTGACGGGCCTGGCGAACGTGCTCAACATCCCGCCGGCGGAACTGGCGGAGATCACGACGAACAACGCGAGGCGCTTGTTGGAGTGATTTCCTCCGCGATGGATTATCCAGGGCCATCGTATCTAAAAAGGCCTGCGTTTAGGCTGTAGACTGTAGGCCGTAGGCTGTAGGCGCGACATGCCGTGCCGAAAAATCTGTCGCAAAAACTGCCGCGACTACAGCCTACAGTCTACAGCCTTTCCGCGAAAAACGGGGAATTTAGATGCGTTTGCCCTGATGGATTATCCTTTTTCCATCCTGCCAACTCCGCTATCATCCACCCATCGGACATCTCGAAAACAGACGTGACACGGCGAGAAGGAGAGCTTCATGCGAACGTCCTTGTGGATTCTTTATGTGGCGGCGGCGGTCGTGGTCTTGCCGTGCGGGGCGGACAGTGCCGCGTTGATTATCAAGGCCAACATGGATGAACTCACGTGCGAGATGCCCGACGAAAATTACCGCCTCACGGGCGGCGCGCCGGGCATGCTGTTCATCGGCGACGAGGATGTCACGCTCGAGCTGGCCTTCAAAAAGGGTGGCCACAGCGGCGAGGCGGAGTTCGCCATCGAGATCCAGGAGATCGGCACGCGCACGCCAGGGCGGTTCGCCAAGCCCGACGACCTGGTCGGCACCACGGCGGGCATGCCGCTGATCGACCTGATCGGCAAGCCCGTCACGCATCCGCTGAAGGTCACGTTCGGCGACGCCGACGAGGTCGCCTTCACCGTCGAAAAACTGCCGGCCCCCAAACGGTTCGGCACGTTCGCGTTGGTGTTGGTTTGCGGTGAGAAGCAGGAAAAACGGCAGTTTCTTGGCACATTCTGCCGGCTGCCGCAGCCTCGCGAGTATGGGCACATCGAGAACACGCCCGTCTTCGGCGAAGGGCAGATCATGTACGACCGCCAGTACGACAAGCGGGCGCAGCAGTATTATCGCATGGGCGTTCGCGGGTGGCGGAGCGAATTGCACTGGTCGGAGGATGCCGAGGGGAATTATCGTTGGGACGATTACGACAAAATTTTCGACGCCGCCTCCGCCGCCGGCTTGAAGGTGATGGTCACGCTGGGCGCGCATCCGCAGTGGACGTGGGCATTCCCGAACGATCCCACGCCCGCCAGCGGCTGGCGCCCCGACACGTCCGGCTACAGCGGCACGGGCGATTGGCTGTGCAAGCCGGAGCTGTATCCGCGGTACGAAAAATGGGTCACCGCGTTTTGCGAGCGGTACTGGAAGGACGGCAAAGGTCCGCTGTGGGGGCTTGAAAATTACAACGAGCCGTGGGAAGGCGGCGGCATCAGCGGCTGGGCGCGCGATTGCCTGGAGTACCGCGAGATCCAGCGGACCATCGCGCGCGGCGCTCGCAAGGTCAGCCCGGACATCCGCATCCTGGCGGCTTCGTCGATCATGAACACCGAGGACAAACTCTACAGCGACGGCTCGGACGAGTTCGATCAGTACGTGGACGTGTTCACGGATCACTACGTCGTGCCGGCGAATTGTTACGGGCCGATGGTGGCGGCCAAGCGGGGCAAGTGGTCGATGGAGACCGAGACGTGGTTCGTCAACGCGGAGTATCTGCTGCCGCAGGCGGTGGCGCAGTTCATGGCCTCGGGCCAGAAGCGGATTGCGCCGTGGCATCCGAGTATGTTGTTCGACGCGGTGCCCGGCGTGGACGACGCGCGGCTGATTCCCGCGCCGGTGGTGGCGGCGACGGCGGCGTTTAACTATTTCGTGACGGGCAAGGAGTTCGAGCGCGTCGTGTTCCTGGATCATCTGCCGTGGGTGTTCCAGTTCGGCAAGGATGACGACAAGGACGCCCTGCTGGTGATGTTCGGGCAGTTGTTCAGCATCGGCGACGACAGTCCCAAGGCCAGGCCGTGGGCGCAGGTCGACAGCGCCGACGGCGGTGAAATGACGATCGACAACGGAGACGGCCTGCTGAAATTCTACGACCTCGCCGGCAACCCGACCTACGTGGGCGAGAAAACCGTCACGCTGCCGATGACGATTTTCCCGACGTACATCCTCTGCGACAAAGGCCCCAAGGCGGCGGCCGAGCGGATCAAGGCCGCGAAAATCACCGGCAAACGGCCTGTGGAGATTATCCCGCGCGATTTCGACCGACCGCTGACTGCCGAGGGGGCGTCGCTGACGGTGGAGATTACCAACCGCCTCAACCGCGACATCTCCGGCACGCTGAAGATCATTCCGCCGAAGGAAATCCCGTTGTTCAATCTCGTCACCAACGGGATCCCGCTGGCGATCCCCGCCGGCGCGACCTTGACGGTCAAAGCGAAAGTTGACATCGACAAGGTGACGCCGCTGGAAGGCAACGCCTATCCGTTCTCGTTCATCTTCAACACCGCTGACGATCACGCCAAGGCGGAGTACGCCGAAACGCTGCATGTCACCGCCGCGCCGAAGAGGACGTTCACCATCGACGGCAACCTCGACGACTGGAAGGACATCCCCGGCGTGACGGTGATTGCCGGCGCCGTCAAGGCCGACAAAACCGAACTGATGCGCCGCCCCTGGCTGGACCTCAAGGACCAACTGCCCGACGGCTCCTTCGCGGAATTCAAACTCGCGTGGGATGAAAACTATCTCTACATCGCCGCCCGCGTTCGCGACAAAACGCCCGACGCCACAGGCCCGCGCCTGGAAGGCCGCGACGAGGACGACTACTTCCACTCCGCCGCCTCGGACAACATCTCGCCGTACAAGGAATTCCTGGAGAAGGAACAGTATAAAGGCAAAAGTTTCGCCGACGTGCCGTGGGTCTACCGCCGCAGCCCGGAGGCGAACAGCCCGTACCGCCGCGACCGGCTGCAAATCGCCATCAGCGCGTCGCTGAAGCATGACGGGCCCAGGCAGGGTAGGGTCGGCGGCGAAATGCCCGTGGTGAACTGGCACGATCTGACGCCGACGACCGACCGCGTGCCGTTCGGCTTCCACGCCGTGCCGGACACCGATTACGAATACTCGCTCTATCTCTGCGGCGACGGCAAGAGCGAGTGTTGGCGGCTGCTGGCCCCCGGCGTGCCACGCATCCACGACTACCCGCGCCAGCCTCGCGGCGAGAAAACCACAGGACCGGTCAAGGGCGCCAAGCACGTCGTGAAACTCGACGGCGACACGTTCATTTACGAACTGGCCATTCCGCGCGAGGAGATCCCGACGGTCAAGCTGGAACCCGGCACGACGCTGGGCATCATGCTCCGCGCGGGCGACAGCCGCGGCATGAACATCGACCTCGGCGTGGACAAAGCCGCCACCAAACTCAACGGCCTGACGCTGCACCCCTACTGGGAACGCACGATGGACTGCGGCATGCGGTGGACGTTGACGAAGTGAGATGTGTGTGCGGCGGATGTTTCGACATGGCTCTGCCTGTTGGCGTTGTGGGACGTCGAAGGCGATAACCGTTACATGTTCCGACTTCATGAAGACCGAGCGGGATTACGCGGATTGTAGGATGTCAGGATTTTCGTTCCGTACGGCAATCCTGTAATCCGTTAATCCGTGTAATCCCGCTCGGTCTTGGCGAGGTCGGATCATTACACCGTAGCGACAGAAACACCCTACAGCGCAAACCGGCAAGCCATATCTGCACCTATCCTTATGCTTCCGAATTCCCGCTAAAAATCCTGACCATGTTTTCTCGCCTCGAACCATTCTTCGAGGCGGTCGAAGGCGTTTCGTTGCTCGTAGGACAGGCGGGCGTCTGCGCGGGAGGTGACGCGGGGCAGGACTTTCCAGAGTCGGCCCTGGCGGACGAAGTAGAAGCTTCGCGGCTCGGGCTGATGTGGACGCATGCCGTTCAAGAGCGTGTCCTGCACGATGACGATCGCACAGCCGCCGTCCTCTTTGGCATCCACGACGCGGAAATCGTATTTGTCATTGGCCATCTGCTGGCTGATGGAGCGGAGCTTGTCCAGATTCGGCCGACGGGCCTGGACGCTGGTTTCCAGATCCAGCGCCACGAGCGGCCTGGCGTTGTCCTCCAGGTTGCCCGACAGGAGACTTCCCGATTGCAGGACGTCGTGAAAATTCACGCAGGCCTCGGCGGCACTGCCTTCCGCTGGCACGCCAGGCAGGCCACGTTCGGGATCAATCACCACCACGCCGGCCGCGCCGTTGGCGATTTCACTCGGTTTTTCCGAACACCCCGCGCACAACGACAGCAGACAAACCGCGGCCAGGAAATAGGTTGCTTTGGGATACGGTAGCGTCGCGGTACGGATACGAGCAGAGCGGCCTTCCCGGTCTCGTGTGGAAGGGCCGGCCGGGGCTGTGAACTGCCGTTCCCGCGCGAGACCGGGGAGGCCAGTCCGTTCTTGTTCATGTAACGTCGCTACGGTGTCTGTTTTTGCCATGATGAACCTCTTGCGGAAGCAACAAGCAACAGGCAACAATTGCAGGGATATTCATCGTCTTTCTCATTCCTGCGAGGAGCGATCGTTTTGAAAGACAAAACTTCCCTGCTCTCGTCGCTCGTCGCTCGTCACTATCCCTGCACCCGCGCCCGCACGTACTCGACAATCTTATCCGCCGCGATGCGTTCCTGTTTGAGGCTGTCGCGGTCGCGGATGGTGACGGTTTGGTCCTGCACCGTTTGGCCGTCGACGGTGATGCAGAAGGGCGTGCCCGCTTCGTCCTGGCGGCGGTAGCGTCGGCCGACCGCGCCTTTTTCGTCGTAGAAACTCGCCAGGCCCGCTTTTTTCAAGGCCTGATGAATTGCCATCGCCGCCTCGGGCATGCCTTCTTTTTTCACCAGCGGAAACACGGCCGCCTTGATCGGCGCCAGCCGCGGATGAAACTTCATCACCACGCGTGTCTGCATGTCGCCTTTTTCGTCGGGGGCCTGATCCTCGGTGTAGGCTTCGCACAAAAACGCCAGCGTCGCGCGGTCCACGCCGCCGGAGGGCTCGACCACGTACGGAATGTACCGCTCCTTCGTCTCGTCGTCGAAGAAGGTCATGTCCTTGCCGCTGAATTTGGCGTGCTGCGACAGGTCGAAGTCCGTGCGGTTGGCCACGCCCTCCAGCTCCGAGACGCCGAACGGGAATTCGTACTCGATGTCCGCGCACGCGCGGGCGTAGTGGGCCAGTTCGTCCTTTTCGTGAGGCCGCAATCGCAGCTTGCTGCTGGTGAGTCCCAACCCGACATACCACGCGTAGCGGCGGTCGCGCCAGTACTCGAACCACGTGTCGGCCTCGCTGGGATGGCAGAAGAATTCGATTTCCATTTGTTCGAATTCGCGGCTGCGGAAGGTGTAGTTCCGCGGATTGATCTCGTTGCGGAAACTTTTGCCGACCTGCGCGATGCCGAAGGGCGGCTTCATGCGGCTGGTGTCGAGGACGTTTTTGTAGTTGGCGAAAATGCCCTGTGCCGTCTCCGGGCGGAGGTAGACCGCGCTGGCGGAATCTTCCATCGCGCCGGTGAACGTCTTGAACATCATGTTGAATTTGCGGGCGTCGGTGAGTTGTCCGCCGCAGTTGGGGCAGATGCCGAAGGTGCCGGCGGGCAGTTTGTCGGCACGCTCGCTCCACCACGTAACGCGTTCGCCAAGCTCTTCAAGCCGACGTCGGGTTTTGGAATTTGCCTTGGCCAGTGCGGCGTCCATGACGGCCTTGGCATCGTCGCCGTCGGGCTCGACGCCGATGCTCAACAGCACGTTGTCGCCTTCCTTGGCGATGACAGCCCACACCTTGTCCGCGCGGTAGCGGGCCTTGCAGGCTTTGCAATCCACCAGCGGATCGTTGAAGTTTACGACGTGCCCGCTGGCTTCCCACACGCGGGGGTTCATGATGATCGAACAATCGATGCCCACCATGTCGTCGCGCTGGACGACGTTGTCCTGCCACCAGGCTTCCTTGATATTGCGTTTAAGCTCCACGCCCAGCGGTCCGTAATCCCAGAAGCCGTTGATGCCGCCGTAAATTTCGGACGATTGAAAAATAAACCCGCGCCGCTTGCACAGGGCCACGAGCTTGTCCATAAACACGTTCGTCGTCTTGTCATCCGCCATGATCGCCTCAAATCCTTCAAAAAGGTTCGTGAACGAATGATAATACGACAGTCTGTGGGGGTAGACAAGCCTTTCGCAATGGCTCTGCCTTTTTGCGTTGTAGAACGCTCCCTTTCAGCCACGAATTCGCGTTATTCGCGGCAAAACCGTTTACAGCGACATGGTCTGGACGGTTTCGATGGAGGCGTCGAAGTGGGGGCGGTGGGTGTCGAAGGTTTCGGCGGGGGCGCTGTAGGTGATCGCGTAGATTCGGCCGTTGCCGCCGCGGAGGCAGTAGGTGATGCATTTGACGTCGCGGCCCGCCCATCGGAAGAGGCCGCACGCGAAATAGGTTTTGCCGTGGGGCAGGTCGCGGAAGCCGTCTTCGAGCAGTTGGTATTTCGGCATGTGCGTCGCGGCGACTTGCTGGAGGACGGGGCCTGCCTGTTCGATGTCGAGGCCTTTGTCCGTGTGTGCCCAGATGTTGAAGTTGACGGTGAAATCGCCCTCGGCAGGCCCGAGGAAATTCATCACGTGCCAGAAGCTCGGCCCGTTGTCGCGGTAGCCGGCCGGCGGGACGATGGAGATGCCTTCCTTGCGGCTGCTCACGCGGCGGTCGGGGTGCACTTCGGTCGTGTCGGCATGCAGCGTCTGCCGCGGACACCCGCTGATCGACAGCGACGCCAGCAGCAATCCCACCGCGATGTAGCGTTTCCCTCTCACGTACACGAAACATCGGCGTTTCGCGAGGCGAGGTTGAATAAACGTGAATAGGGCAGACGCATTCTCGTGACGTCTTGGTGAACATTGGCCGTTTGTCCGAGGGAATGTTTTCGTTAACTCGTTGACTCGTTAATTCGTTGACTGACAAGGTTGTCCGAGTTAACGAATCAACGAGTTAACGAAAACATTCCCTCGGACTGGCCATGCGATTTTACCGTCGAGCCCGAAGAATGCGTTCGTCCTGAGTTGAGCAGGGTAACAACTGGCGGTCGTCGACGTTTTCGGATACGCTCCACGAATCACAAGGAGAAACCGATGCCGTTTTTGCGAGAACACTGTGCGTATTCGTTGCTGGTGCCCACGAGCATGGGGGTGCGGCTGACGCCGCTGGACGGTCAGCCGATGCATTGCGGCGACGTGTTTCGGATGCAGGCCACCAGCGCCGAAACGAACGTCGCGAGTGTCGCGTCGTATCTCGGGCTGCGGGTGAAGGTGTTGACGGCCCTGGTCAAGGGCAGCCCGATCGCGCGGTTCATTCGCGACAACCTGGCCGCTCGTCACATGGATGTCGAAGCCAAGGAACTCGATCAGGGCGGGCCTTGGGGGTATCGGCACCAGTTCAATCTCGCCGACAGCGGGCGCGGCTCGCGCGGGCCTCGCGTGTGGAACGATCGCGCCGGCGAGGCGGGGCGGACGCTGAGCGTGAAGGACTTCGACCTCGACCGCATCTTCGGACGCGAGGGCGTGCAGATTGTTCACCTGTCGGGCCTGATCGCCGCGCTGTCGCCCGAGACCAGTCAGTTCTGCCTTGAGTTGGCCCGAGCGGCCAAAAAATACGGCACGCGTGTGTCGTTCGATTTGAATCACCGCGCGTCGTTCTGGAAGGGCAGGGAGAAGGAATTGCGGGCGATTTTCCTCGAAATCGCGGGCTTGGCAGATATTCTTGTCGGCAACGAGGAGGAGTTTCAATTGAGTTTGGGCATGGAAGGCCCCGACGCCGGCGGCGAAGGGCTTGCCGGCAAACTCGATGCGTTTCGTGGCATGATCGACCTGGCCCGGCGGGCGCTGCCGCAGGCGAGCGTGTTCGCGACGACGCTTCGCGAGGTGCTCAGCGTGGAGCGTCATTTGTGGGGTTCGGTGGTGTGGGGCGACGGGCAGTGGCACGTCGTCGAGCCGCGCGAGATCCAGGTGCTCGACCGCATCGGCGGCGGCGACGGGTTCGTCGGCGGACTGCTATACGCGATTCTCAAAGGCTGGCCGGCCGAAAAATGGGGCCAGTTCGGCTGGGCATGCGGCGCCTTGGCCACCACGCTGCTGACCGACTACGCACAGCCTGCCGACGAAGACCAGGTATGGACCATCTGGAAAGGCAACGCGCGGGTACAGCGGTGATGTTCGTTTTGCGGTGCGCGACGGTGAAAGCGGACCGGCGGTTCGAGGGAGGCAGAGCCACCAGCCACAAGCCACCAGGATTTGCGGTGCGGCAATGTAAAAGCGATCCGTTTGTTCGAGAGAGTGGCTCCGATGCTTCGCAGACGCGAAGAGTAAGGCTCGTGAATTACTCTTCGCGTCTGCGAAGCATCGGGGCCACTCTCGCTATTGCGAGGCACGATTTCACCGTCGCGCCTCGCAAGCCCTGGTGGCTTGTGGCTGGTGGCTAGTGGCTTTGTTTCCCTCGAACAAACGATCCGCTTTCACCCACGCGCCGCGAATCCCTACCGCTTTCCGTTCATCGGCGTGACGAACATGAACTGCGAGTTTCCGCCGGGCGTGGCGATGCGGAGGCGGACGCCTTCGCCGGCGTCGCGCGTGGCGGCGAGGAATTCCTCCGGGTTGGTCACGGCCGTTTTGCCCACCTGCGTGATGACCATGCCAGGCCTGAGGCCTTCCCTGGCCGCGCTGGACGTCGAAGCCACCTCCGTCACCAGCACGCCTTTGACGTCGTCTTTGTATCCCAGCCGCTCGGCGATACTCGACGTCAGTTCCTGCACCGTGATGCCCAGCGATTTACTCGTGTCATCCTCGGCGGGTGCCGTCTCGGGTTGGCCTCCGAAGTTGGCGGGCTGTTCCGCCACCGTCACGGAGACGGTTTGCTTTTTTCCGTCGCGATAGATGTCGAACTCGACGGTCGTGCCCGGCGGGGTCGCGGCGATGCGGTTTCGCAACGCGTTGGGATCGGTGATCGCCTCGCCGTTGACCGCCACGATGAAGTCGCCGTCCTTCAGCCCCGCCCTGGAGGCCGGCGTGTCGTTGATCACGCGGCTGACCAGCGCGCCGTGCGTCGTCGGCAGTTCGAAGCTCTTGGCCAGCCGGGGCGTCACCTCCTGCATCTGCACGCCGAGAAACCCCCGCGTCACTTTGCCTTTCTCCACCAGTTGCGTCAGGATCTTCTTGACCATGTTCGACGGAATCGCCAGTCCCGTGCCCTCGAACGCGCCGATGGGCGAAATGATGGCCGTGTTGATGCCGATCACCTCGCCGCGCATGTTGACCAGGGGCCCGCCGCTGTTGCCGCGATTGATGGCGGCGTCGGTTTGAATGAAGTCCTGGTACATCGCGCCGCCGCTGGCGGCCATCGACGATTCGCTTCGCCCCAGCGCGGAGATGATGCCCTGCGTCACCGTCTGCGGCAGGCCTCGGGGTGAGCCGATCGCCATCACGATGTCGCCGACGGCCATCTTGTCGCTGTCGCCCAGCGGCGCCTCGATCAGCCCATCGGCGTTGTGGAGCTTGATCACCGCGATGTCGCTCAGCGGGTCGTTGCGGATCCACTCGGCCGTGAACGTGCGACGGTCCGCCGTCACGACCTCCACGGTGTCGGCCCCCGCGACGACGTGATGGTTCGTCAGCACGTACCCGTTCTTGACGTCGACCACCACGCCGCTGCCAAGTCCGCGCTGGACTTCCTGCGAACGCGGCAGATTCGGCATGTTCGGCAGGGCGGGGCGGCGAGGCATGAACGGATTGCCCTCCTCGCCGAACTGCCGCATGAACTGCTCCATGGGATTCGCGACCGAGACGGTCCGCTCGACGTGGATCTCCACCACGGCGGGGGAGACGACTTTCGCCACCTGGCGGTACAGCGGCGACATGATGTCCCCGGCCGCCAACTCGGCAAGCTTCTGCCGCTCCGCCTGCATCTGCGCCTGACTGATCGCGAACGCAATCTGCGAAATCAGCTTTGGCCCGGCGAAAATCGCCCCCGCCATCAACACGGCAAACACCGACCACACCACCAGCCTGCGCGAGTAGCTTCGTTGCATGATGAACTCCTTTGTGTCCCAACCAGACACGATCGACCCGCTTAAGCCAACCCCACCAACCCCGTCATGGCCACGGACATGGCCGATACACCGCCACATAAAACAATAGGCGCATCAGGGCCGGGACATCGCATGAAATTTTTCGAGGCGGGTCGTGGCGTGGTATGGAAAAGGCAGACTGGGCTGCGAGCTTATGCATGAAGGGATACCGACTCCGGCCATATGCGTAATCACAACGTCGCGGGAAATTGTTACAATGAGGTCATGTTCCGAGACCTTCCGCCGTTGCGAACGTTTTTTCGCCAGGAGTTGTGGTGGCTGATCGGGGTTTCCGTGGCCACGCTTGTGGTGGTTGTTGGCGTGTATGCGGCGGGGCGGTGGGGCGGTGTTGGGGAGCGAAACGCGACAGTGGCGGCGTTGGTGGCGTCGGCGGTGTGGCTGGCGGTGTCGGCGCCGGCGTTGGCGGCATCGAGCGGGGAGTTTGTCCGGCAGTTGCTTCGCGCGGGTACGGCGGCTGACGCGGGATTGCTTGCGTTGTGGCTGATTGTTGCGGTTTCCGGCGGTGATTTCACGTTCTGGAGTGCATGCAAAGTATACGTGACGTTGGCGGCGATGGCGGTGGCGGCCGTCGTTGTCGTTCGGCTGGCGCGAGGCCTGTGGACACGGCAGTTGGCGGCGCTGATTTGTTCGACCGTGATGCTCGCCCTGCTGGCGACGCCGCTGTGGACCGGCGGAATCATCGCCGCCCTCTCCGCCTCGCCCCACGAAAACGCCCGCCTGTGGCGTGATCGTGTCACGACGGCCGCCGCATGGGCCAATCCGGTCTACTCCATCGCCTCTGCCACCGCCGACGAACTCCAGTACGCTCCGCACCAGGCCGACTACATCTACTCCGCCGAACTGACCCTCATCGGCGACTACGCCACCCCCGCGCCAACCCCCTGGCCCGCCGCCGCCACACTCCTCGCCGCCGTCAGCGCCGTTGCCGCCACCGTCGCCTTGCGGCGGAAAGATGCAGGCCCCGGGATGTCGTGTGCCCAACGGTAAAATCGTACCGCAGCTTCGTGGGATTTTTTTCGTTAATTCGTTAACTCGTGCCATCCTACTCGAATTAACGAGTTAACGAGTCAACGAATTAACGAAAAGATTCCCTTGGACAAACGGACCCGTTCACCCACACGCTATGAATACTGGATCCTGCTTGGCGAATCCCCGCTTCTGGTTTACCATAGCGGCAGAGGAGTCCCCATGGATGGTTCCGCCGGTGAATCGAGGTACGACGTTGGCCGCGTGATGGTGGCGAGGCAGGCCATTGCGCGGCGGGTCGCCGAGTTGGGGCGGGAAATCTCCGATGCCTACGCGGGGCGGGAACTCACCATCGCCGCCGTGCTGACCGGCTCGCTCATTTTCCTGGCCGATCTCATCCGCCACATGCCCAACCGCATGCGGATCTGCCTGATCACCGTCAGCTCGTATCCGGGCGCGAGCGTGGAGTCCGCCGGCTCGCCGCGACTGGGGCCGATGCCCGACCTGCCCGCCGGCAGCGACGTGCTGATCCTCGACGATATCCTCGACTCAGGCCAAACGCTCGCCGCACTCGTCGCCCGCTGCCGGCTGACCGCCGCCTCTGTCCGAACCTGCGTCCTCCTGAAGAAAAAACGAAAAATTCCCCGCCCCGTCCAGCCGGACTTCGTAGGATTTGACATCGGGGAGGAATTCGTCGTGGGATACGGCCTGGATTTCGACAACCTGTACCGCAACCTGCCGGACATTCGCGAACTTCGCCCACGCGGGGAGGACGCATGACGCACGACAAACGCGCCATGTCAGACGACACCGTGCACGCCAGCGCCGAAAGCGCCACGCCGGCCGCCGGGGCGAAGGCGGGCGTGCCCCAGCAACTCCTCAACGAGGGCGAAGTCGTCATCCTCGCCATCAAACCGAGCGTCTGGTTCGTGATCCTCAACGCCTGGCCGGCCATCGCCGTTGCCGCCGCCGTGATGGCGCTGGGGTACGTTTTCCTGCCGATGTTCGACCTGGGCCTGGACTATCCCCGCCGCACGCTGGCGATGCTGTGCGTGGCCGCGGTGCTGATGCAGTTGTTCATTTCCAGTTGCCAGTGGACCGGGCGGCTGTACGTGCTGACGAACGTTCGCGTGCTGCGGGTTCGCGGCGTGTTTCGTGTGGACGTGTTCCAGTGTCCGCTGCGAAACGTGCGGCAGGCCACGCTCGCCGGCACGCGACTGGAGCGGCTCTGCGGCGTGGGGACGATCGTCTTCGACGTCGAAACCCCGACGGAAGAACCCTGCTGGTTCCACGTCGCCCGCCCCGGCGAAGTCAACGACATGGTGCAGGAGGCGCTGCGAAAGGCGCGGCGATAGACGGGCCAAAACGGCGTCCGATTTTTCACCGACATGGAGGTAAACGTGTGTCGCCAGTTCGAGGGAACGGTTTCGTTAACTGGTTGACTCGTTAACTCGTAGATTTGTCGGACCCATTACGAGTGAACCAGTTAACGAGTTAACGGAATTGCTCCCTCGAACTGGCGGTGTATGTTTACCCATATGCTTCGCGGAATCCCGTTCGAGGTCGTCTCTCAGTCCGCCTTGCCTTCCTGTTCCTGGATCAGCCGCCACAGGTCGTCGGCGTCTTTGGCGTGGTTGAGTTTGTTTCGGAAGGTGTCGGCGGAGAAGAGGCGGGCGATGTGGGCCAGGGCCTGGATGTGCGGGCCTGTGCGGTCGATGGGGCTGATGAGCATGACCAGCAGCGTGACGGGCTTGCCGTCGATGCTGTCGAACTCGATGGGCGCCGCGGTTTTTCCCACTGCCAGCACGAGGTCGTCGACGGCGCCGGTTTTTCCGTGCGGAATCGCCAAGCCGCCGCCGATGCCTGTAGTGCGCGTCATCTCGCGCTCCACGACGGCGGCCAGGGCCTTATCGCGATCCGTCACGCCGCCGGTGTCGGCCAGCACGTTCACCAACTCGGCCAGGGCCTGCGGTTTGTCGGCCGCCAGCAGGGGCGTCTTGATCCGTTGCGGCGTCAGAATGTCCGTCAGTCGCATCGTAAGCCTCCCGAACGTCGTGTGGAAAAAGCCAGTAGCCAATCGCCAGTAGCCAATAGGTATGGCAAAGCTTGCCGTGCATCACACGATCCTGTTTTTTTCGCCATGCACGTACCTGTTTCCGCGTTCATTGCCTTTTTGCCATTGTTTTCCATACCTGTTGGCTACTGGCGATTGGCTACTGGCTTGTATCCCTCGAACGGATGGTTCGTTTTCGCCGCGAGCGCTGGAAAACCTCGTGTGAAAAAAGCCCCGGAAATTTTCCGGGGCTTTTCAATGTCTCATCGTCGCGTGTGCGACGGGTGGTTATAAATCCTCGTCGTCGTCATCGGGCGCCATCGGGGCGGGCGCGATGTCGCGGGTGGGCGGTCGGACGGTCGCGGCCGGGGCGGCGGCCTGGTCGTCGGTCGTGAAGAACCGGCTGGGCGGAACGATCCACAGTTCCACGCGGCGGTTCTTTTCGTTGCCCTTCTTGCCGGGCGCGTTGGGGGTGATGGGGTGCCACTCGCCGAAGCCCATCGCGCCGATCCGTTTCTCCGCCACGCCGTCCTTGGCCAACACTTCCTGCACGCTGATGGCGCGGTGGATGGAGAGATACCAGTTGGTCGGATGCCGTTCCTTGGTGCGGGGATTGGAGATCGGGATGTCGTCGGTGTGTCCGGCGATGTACACGTGGTAGGGGGCGGCCGCGGGGTCAGCCATGATTTTGGCGAATCGTCCGAGGGCTTCCCTGGCGCGCGGGGTGACCTCGTCACTGCCCCTGGCGAACGTCATGTCGCTCTTGAACCGCAGGACGCCTTTGGTGCGGTCATAGTCGAACAGGTCGCTGTATTTTTCCAGCAGTTCCAGAAGCTGCCTGTCCAGTTCGTCGTTCAACGCGACGGTGGGGATGTCGGGGGGCGCGATCTGGTTGCCCGCCAACGCGAGGTACTTGGCGTTGAGTTCTCTCAGCGCATCCTGAAGGGCGGCCAGCCGGTTTCGCAGATCCCTGGTCGTGTTCCGCTCCTGGGACAACTCGATCCGGATTCTGGTGAGTTCGGATTCCAGGGCCGAGTTGCGTCCCCGGAGTTCCTGGATGACTTTTTCGGCGTTTCGGAGCTGTTCCTGCGCCCGCAGGTTGGAGGCGTAGACGGAGTCGTACTGGGCTTGCGACACGCAGCCGCCAGCCAGGAAGGTGGCGCCCACAAGAGCGAGAATCACAGGAGCGGCGAAGCGGGTATTCATCGAACAATCCTTTCTTTACCCAGCGAAGAATGACTTCCGTATCGTTTTCGTTGACTCGTTAATTCGTTAACTCGTTGATTCAAAGGAACCCGTTAACGAGTCAACGGAATAACGAGTCAACGGAAAATTACATGCGAGACAGTGCCGTCTGTCGTGCGGCGGCGCTCTTGCCCGTGACGAAGCCGACGATGGCGGCGACGGCGATGATCACCACGCTGCCGACCAGAACGGCGACGATGTTTTCCTTCAACGCGCCCGCGATGCCGGGATACATGCCGTTGGCCAGGCCCGCGGCGACGGCCGTCGAGAGCAGGGCGACCAGGGTGGCCGCGATAATCATGCCGCTGAACGCGCCGCTGCCGGCGTCGGTTTCCTCAATGTACGTCGGGGCGAAATCGCCGTGCCCGACCGGGGCGGCGATGGGGGCTTCGGCTTCGTTGATCTCCATGCCAGAACCCACGCCGGATCCCATGCCCGAGCCGACGCCTTCCATGTCGATGTGGTCGAGCACTTCGGCGCCCAGCGAGGTGTCGTCGCTCTCGCGGGTCAGGTCCAGCAGGCCCGAGCCGCTGCCGACGCCGTCCATGTGCTCATCGAGCGAGGCGGAGATCTGCGTCTTGGCCATCGGGTCGGCGGCGACTTCGAGATCTTCGGCGTCGAAGATGCTGATGCCCTCAGCCGTGATGACCGTGTCTTCCTTGCCGGCGACGTGGGGTTTGTCCGCTTCGGCCAGGCTAAGCCCGGTGCCGACCGCGCTGTCGGCGGGAGTCAGTTGGATCTCGCCCGAGTCGCCGCTGGAGAACGCGGCGGCGAGTTTTTCCACCTCGTCCACTTTGTACATGCGTCGAGGCCCGTCCTGGAAGGCCCGCAGTTTCCCGTCGCGGGTCATTTGGTTGAGGTCGGTTTCGGAGACGTTCAGCTTCGCGCAGGTTTCCTGTTCCGTGTAGTACACTTTCGCCATGACTTCGGCTCTCCTAAAAGGATGTCCAACCGTTTTACCAATCCGCCGTGCTACCTGGCGGCATTTTCCAGGGACGTCTGCTGCTCGACGAGCGTTCGGACGTCGCGAGGCAGCGGTTCCACGTTGTTGTAGTCGTCCAGCCGCAGATCGTACGCGACGTACCGGGCGGCGATCAGGCGGAGTTTCTTGCCCGCCCGGTCGCTCACCAGTTCGTAGACGGCCATTCTACCGGACTCGGCGTCCACAAGGAAGACGCCGTAGGTGTCTCGGCTGATTTGCCCAGGGACGGCCTGGAGGGTCCCCCGGCCTTCGGCGCCGCGGACCTGCGCGACGGCCGGCGTGCTCCGCCACAATTCGACGGCCAATCCGCCAGCCACCGTCGCCAGCAACGCGACGACCGCCCAACGCGCAGTCTTGCCTGGATATGACGCGGCCATGCTTCCACGCCTCTGCCCACACGGGCGTTCATCACGACACCCAATCGACACCGCAAACCGGCGGCGCACAACAACGCCACCTTGACCATCTGCGATTATAGAATCCCGCCATGCCCATGCAAGCGATTTTCGCATCCCTTTGACAAGAACTTCTCGAAACCGTAAACTCTCGCCGCCCGCACGCGTAAAATTCGTAGATGGGCAAGGAGTGCTTATGTGGAACTTCACGAAGACGACGTTTTTGATGGCCTCGATGATGGGGCTGTGTTTGGGCGTGGCGTATCTGCTGGGCGGCTCGCGATGGCTGCTGCCGGCGTTGCTGCTGGGCGGTGTGTTTAATTTTATCGCGTTTTTCTTCAGCGATAAGCTCGCGTTGGCCTCGATGCGGGCGAAACAAATTACCCGCGAAGAGGATCCCAAGCTGTACGGCATGGTGGAGCAACTCGCCCAGCGCGCGGGGCTGCCCATGCCGCGCGTGTATATTTCCGCGATGACGGCCCCCAACGCCTTCGCGACCGGGCGGAACCCGAAAAAAGGCGTCGTCTGCGTCACGGTGGGGCTGCGGCAGATCCTTAACGACGACGAATTGGCCGGCGTGCTCGCGCATGAACTGGGCCACATCAAACACCGTGACATTCTCATCAGTACCGTTGCGGCGATTGTGGCTGGGGCGATTTCGTACCTGGCGCACATTGCGTTTTTCATGGGCGGGCGCGACCGCGGCGGCAATCCGCTGGCCGCGTTGTTGATGATGATTCTCGCGCCGATCGCGGCGATGATTATTCAGATGGCCATCAGCCGTTCGCGCGAGTACAGCGCGGACGAGTTCGGCGCGGAGCTGTGCGGCAAACCGCGCGCGTTGGCCGGGGCGCTGGACAAACTCCAACAGGTCTCTCGCCGTGTGCCGCTGCCCGTCTCGCCCGCGCAAAGCCACATGTTCATCGTTCACCCGCTGTCGGCAGAGGGGGCCGCCTCGCTCTTCCAGACCCACCCGCCCATCAAAAAACGAATCGAACGCCTGCTGGCCATGGAACGCGACCTGTCGCAGTTGGGGCAGCTTCGGCCGAGGGAGTGAGAGGACGCTGATATGGCTTGCCGGTTTGCGCTGTAGAACGTCCCGGTCGCTTGATGTATGTCGATCCGACTTCGTAAAGACCGAGCGGGATTACGCGGATTAAAGAATTTAATGATTTAGAATGTTCGTTCCGAACGGCAATCCAGTAATCCTCTAATCCTGTAATCCCGCTCGGTCTTCGCGAAGTCGGATCGATTTCATTTTGTCGACAGGAACGTTTTGCAGCGCAAACAGGCAGAGCCATAGTTGCGTTTACAGCACCCTCGCCCAGACGGCTTTGAGGTAGGCGCTTTCGGGCGCGTCGGCCATCACGGGGTGGTCGGCGGCGGCGGTGGTCTGGCGGAAAATTTGCATGTCCCTGCCGGCGAATCGGGCGGCGCGACTGAGCGTGTTGACGAACGTGAGCGGATCGACCAGGCCGCTGCATGAGCACGTCAGCAGCAGCCCGCCGGGCGCGACGACCGAGCAGGCCAGGCGGTTGAGGTCGATGTATTTTTGCAGGCCGGTGTCCATGAGGTCGCGTCGGGGGACGAACTTGCTGGGGTCGACGACGACGACGGGCCAGCGTTTTCCGTCGCGGGCGGCCTGGCGGAGGAACTCGAACGCGTCGGCGTGATGGAAGTCGATTTTCACGCCGTTGAGTTGCGCGTTGACCGCCGCCGTCGCCAGGGCGTTTTCGTCCAGATCCACAGCCGTCACGGTTTTCGCCCGTCCGCGAGCGGCCGCGTAACAGGCGAAGCCGCCCGTGTAGCAGCACACGTCGAGCACGTCGAGTCCGGGCGTGAAGTGCGTCAGGGCCAGGCGGTTTTCTCGCTGGTCGCAGAAGAAGCCCGTCTTGTGGCCGCGGCTGAGCATGACGCGGAATCGCACGCCGTTTTCGGTGACGTCGGTTTGACGGTCCTTGGCGGCGGCGAGTTTCGGCAGGCTGAAGCCTTCCTGTAGCATGATGTGTTTGTCGGCGCGGCGGACGAATTCGCGGACGCTCAGCCCGGCGTCGATGAGGGCGTCCTCGATCAGTTCGATGCGGCGGAACATGGCCAGGCTGAACAATTCGATGACGACGAACTCGCCGAAGCGGTCGGCGATGAGGCCGCTCAGGCCGTCGCCCTCGGCGTGGATGAGTCGCTGGGCGTCGGACTGGCCGTCGAGGGCGAGCGTGTCGCGACGGAGCCGGACGGCCCGTTTGACGCGTTCGCGGAGAATCGCATCGGTCGGCGGCGTCGGCAAATGCGAAAGCATCCGCAGGGCGATGGGCGATTGGCCGTTGTAGAAGCCCCAGCCGAACAGATGGCCTCGCATGTCGGCCACGGCGACGATATCGCCGTCGTCGACGCGGCCGTCGACGCGTTCGATCATCTTCTGATAAATAAACGCGCCGTAACTGACGCTGCGAATGGTGACCACCCCCACGCCAGCGGGTGGCCGGGGCGGCTCGGTTCGCGGCGTGCGTTCGTGATGAGTCGGTCTTTCGCGACGTTCGTCAGGATTACGTTTTCGCATGCACTCTCCCAAAAAATATTCATTCGCCTTCGCGAAGGCGAATGGTTGTACATTTTGTCTACGGTATCATCGCCGCGGGGAGTTCGTTTTTCCAGACGTTGTAGGCGACTTCGGGGTGTCGCCAATGGCCGCCGGGGATGGTTTTCCAGTCGGTGTTTTTGAAGCCGTGGCGACTCAGCCAGGCGATTGCGTTCCAGTTGTGCCGGGCCATGGCGGTTTCGTCGCGGCCCCAGAACATGTAAATCGGCAACTGCCGTGCCTGCGGGGACAGAGTCGGTTCGAGCGAATCGAACAGGTCGACGTCGCTGTTGCACGACCGGCCCAGAATCATGCCGAACCGCTCGGGGTTCCGCAGGCCGATGTAGTACATCGGATATCCGCCGGCGGAGAATCCGCTCAGCAGGACGGCGGGGCGGGTGGTGGGCAGGCCTCGCCTGGGTTTTGGGTTGGTCGTGTACGTTCCGATGCGGTAGTTGGCCTGCACGTCGTCCATGACGGCAAGGACGGCGCGTTCGTCCGTTTCCAAATCCCTGTGCCACATGGATTTGATAACCGGCAGGATTCCCTGCACGCTTTTGAGGGCCGGCGCGGCGACGATCAGGCCGTTGTCCTCCGCCAGCCGCTTCCACTCGCGAATCTGGGCGCCGCCGTCGTCGAACCCGAACGTGCCGTGCAGCGTCACGACCATCGGCCATTCGCGATCAGGAGTGTATGTGCTGGGCACATACAACCAGTACTTGTGTTCGCCGGCCCGAAGCACCGTCGGCTCGACGGGCGTTTGCTGATCCTGCGTGACCGGGCACCCGCCCAGCACGGCCAGCAGGGGCAGGAGGAGGAGCAGGGGGCTGGGCAGGGGATATTTTTTTGACATCGAATCGTTCCTCGGTTTGCTATAAAGCCAGTAGCCAATAGCCAGTAGCCAATAGGTATGGTGAATTTCGGATCAAATTACACGATTTTTGTCGTGTATATTCCTCGTTTAGTCCCGCTCTCACTGCCGTTTTGCCGATATTGTTCCGTACCTGTTGGCTATTGGCTACTGGCTATTGGCTTTTTTCTGAAAAAAGTTACTAACCTTTCCAACACACGAGACATCATAATATAGAGACAGCCATGAAAGCGAAGGGTTTCATTCTGCGATGGACGTATGCGGCGCTGGCGGCGATGGCGCTGGCCCTTGTGGCTGCGCCGGCGGCGGCGCTGGAACCGGAGCAGGTGCTGGTGGTTGCCAACGCCGACAGCATGGATTCCGTCAGCCTGGCCAAGACCTACGCGGAGCTGCGTTCCATACCGGCCGAGAATGTGTTGGCGCTCTCCTCCACGGTCAAGTACGCCATTTCCCGCGAGGAGTACGAGAAGAAAATCCGTCTGCCGATTCGCAAGTATCTACGCGACAAAGGCTTGGAAGACCGCATCACGTGCATCGTGGTGATGTACGGCGTGCCGGTTCGGATCGAGCCCGCCGCGCTGCCCCGGCAGGCCGACCAGCGCTACCGCACGTACGGGGCCGCCGTCACGCTGGCCCAGCGGAGGCTGGCGACGAATACGCTGTTGGCCAGGTCGGTCGGCGTGGATTTCCCCGAGCCGCGAACCCCCGAGCTGGCGCCGCTGAGCAAGTTGTTCGCGCCGTCGGCGTTGCAGGGCGGCAAGGATTCGGAGGTGTCCGCCGATTTCGCCGAAGGGTTGGGCGACCTGCTCCGCGCGCTGGCCGACAAGCACAAAGACGTGCAGGCGCTGACGGACGAAACCCAGCGGACGATCGCGTCGCGGCAGTTGATGGCCTTGTATCAGGACGTCGGCGGATTGCAGGGATTGGCCAACTACATCCGCACCGAAAAGCCCGCCGGCGCGCCGGACCTCGACGCCATCGAGGAGCGGATTCGCGAGGCGGAGGAGCTGTGGGCTCAACTGCGGGCCAGCGACGAACCGCCCACGCCCGAAACGGCCCAGGCGGAGATTGACCTGGCCAACACATTGGGAGGCCTGGCGCAGGTTCGGGGCATGGCCAACGCCAAAGCGACCATGCTCGGGCCCGAGAGCACCGACGCCTCGCTGGACAGCGAATTGGCCCTGCTGGCGTGGGACAACGACTACGATCTCGCCGGTTGGGTGCACAATCCGCTCCACTGGCGGCGACAGGCCGAACAAGCCGATGACGCGGAAACACGCCCCGTGTACATGACCTGCCGCATCGACGGGCCTACCCGCGCCGACGTCCGTCGGTTGATCCGCGCGTCATCTGCCGTCGAAAAAACAGGCCTCAAGGGCACGTTCTATATCGACGCCGGAGGCCTTCAGCCGCGGTATGACGACCGGCTCAAGCTCCTGGCCAACATGATCAAAGACCGCACGGCCATGAAATCCGTGCTCGATACCACGCCGCACGTCTTCGCGCCCGACTCCTGCCCCGACGCCGCCCTGTACGTCGGCTGGCACAGCCCGCGCCGGTACGTGCCCGCCTTCGCGTGGAACGAAGGGGCCGTCGGATGGCACATCGCCAGCTTCGAAGCCGTCCGCCTCCGCGACAGCTCCAGCCCCGACTGGGCGCCGAAAATGATCCAGAACGGCGTGGCCGCCACCGTGGGCGCCGTCAACGAACCGTTCCTGGGCGCCTTCCCGCCACCCGAAGAATTTTTCCCCCTCCTGCTGACGGGCAAGTTCACCCTCGCCGAATGCTACTGGCGAACCATCCCGCACGCCAGTTGGCGGCTGACACTCATCGGCGACCCGCTCTATAACCCCTTCGCGAAAAACCCGCAAATGAAACTGAAGGACCTCCCCAAGGGCCTTGCGCCGGTGAGTGATTGACGTGGCTGGGTCTTTCGGTTCTCGCGGCGCAAGCGAACCGCCTGTCGGAGGGAACCGTTCAGCCAGTAGCCAATAGCCAGTAGCCATCAGGTATGGCGGAGGTTGCTGTTCCTCACACGATCCGAGTATTCGCCAAGTGACAATCATTGCCGCTCTCACGGTCTTTTCGCCCTTGTCTTTCCATACCTATTGGCTACTGGCTGAACGGTTCCCTCGAACGGGCGATTCCTCTACGCCACGAGAGCGGAAAGACCCTGATTGGTACAATTTTTCTCTTGACAGCTCGTGTAGCAATTCTTATAAAGTCCCCTTCGTTTAGAAGTGAATGACGCAGAATTTTCAGGCGGCCGCGCCGGTGGCGAGGATGGCTCATGCCGGCGGCCGCGAGTTTTTTTACCCCCGAGTGAGAACACTATGGAAGACCGAGTAGCCTCGATCGTTGCGTCCAAATGCACCCCCGCCAGCCTGGCCAAACTGAAGGCTGTGCCCAACGACAAACTCTGGGCGTTCATCGCCGACGCCATCGAGCTCTGCCAGCCGGACTCGGTGATCGTGTACGACAGCTCGGCCGAAGACCGCGCGACGGTTCGCAAGCTCTCCGTCGAAAAGGGCGAAGAGAAATCGCTCGCGATGGCCGGCCATACGTACCACTTCGACGGCCCGACCGACCCCGCCCGCGCCAAGGACGTCACACGATACCTCGTCCCGACGACCGACTCGCTCAGCCCAACCCTCAACCAGATCGAACGCGAAGAAGGCCTGGCCGAGATTCGCGGCTACCTGGCCGGCTCGATGAAGGGCCGCGACATGCTCGTCCGGTTCTTCTGCCTCGGCCCCGTCGGCAGCGTGTTCGCCATTCCCTGCGTGCAGATCACCGACAGCTACTACGTCTGCCACAGCGAGGACATGCTTTACCGCGGCGGTTTCGAACAGTTCAAGAAGCTCCGCAGCGACAGCACCGAGTTCTTCTGCTTCGTTCACTCCGCGGGCATGATGGAGAATTGCGTCAGCATCGACACGACGAAGAAACGCATCTACATCGACTACACCCAGGAACGCATCTACAGCGTCAACACGCAGTACGCCGGCAACACCGTGGGGCTGAAGAAGCTTGCCCTTCGGCTGGCGATTCGCAAGGCCGATCGCGAAGGCTGGCTGGCCGAGCACATGTTCATCATGGGCGTTCATGGCCCGGCGGGCAGCGGCCGCATGACGTACTTCTGCGGCGCGTACCCCAGTGGCTGCGGCAAGACGGCCACCGCGATGATCCCCGGCGAAGAGATCGTCGGCGACGACCTGGCCTACCTGCGGAAGATCGACGGCGAAGCCCGCATGGTCAACATCGAGGAAGGCATCTTCGGCATCATCACCGACGTGACCGCCAAGGGCGACCCGGCCATCTGGAGCGTCCTCCACAATCCTGGCGAAGTCATCTTCTCGAACATTCTCGTCGAGCAGGGCAAGCCCTACTGGCTGGGCATGGGGCAGGACATGCCCAAGCAGGGCGTGACCTATACGGGTCCGTGGCACGAGGGCAAGGTGGACGGGGCCGGCAAGCCGGTTCTCCCCGCCGAGCAGAACGCCCGGTACACCATCAGCCTGCGGGCGCTGCCGAACTGCTCCAAGCGGCTGGACGATCCCAGCGGCATCGAGGTGGGCGGTGTGATTTACGGCGGGCGCGACAGCGACACGTGGGTGCCTGTCCAGCAGGCGTTCGACTGGACGCACGGCATCATCGCGTACGGCGCCAGCCTCGAGAGCGAAACGACGGCCACCACGATCGGGCAAACCGGCGTGCGGACGTTCTGCCTCATGAGCAACCTGGACTTCCTGGCCATTCCGCTGGGCAAGTACATCATGAATAACCTCAACTTCGCCAAGGACCTCAAGACGGTGCCCCCGGTCTTCGCGACGAACTACTTCCAAAAGAAGGACGGCAAGTACATCACCGGCATCCGGGACAAGGGCGTCTGGATCAAATGGATGGAACGCCGCGCCCACGGCGAGGTGGAAGCCATCACCGCTCCCACCGGCATGCTGCCGAAGTACGAAGACCTCGCCCCGCTCTTCAAGGAAGTGCTGGGACAGGAGTATACGAAGGAACAGTACGTCGAGCAGTTCATGCTCCGCGTGCCGGAAAACCTCGCCAAGCTCGACCGCATCGAGGCCATCTATCGCAAGGAAACCGACACGCCCGACGTCGTCTTCCAGGTGTTGGCCGCCCAGCGCAAACGGCTGGAAGACCTGAAGGCGAGCAAGGGCGACTACGTCTCGCCGTTCGACCTGTAACAGCGCCGGAATGTTTTCAGCGGCTTGCCGTTTTACGCTGTAGAACGTTCCTGTTGCAAAACGTTATATCGCACGATTTCGCGAAAGCCGACCTCGGGAGTTCGACTCCCGAGGTCGGCTGTTTTGTGGTTGTTTTGGTTTTGCGCCAACAGAATCGACGTTCATCAAGGTTTTATCTTTTTGACACGGTAGCATTGTTGCATGGAAACGAGTAGAACGGCCTTTCCCGCCTCACGCTGGGCTACCCAACGCCGCCCCGTTGGGGCTGCGTGCTGGCACTTCAGCGTGAGGCGGGGAGATCGCGTTCGTTTCCATGCAACGAGGCTACCGTATCGAATTTTTCGAGTTTTCGGCGAGGGCGGTCGATTGTTCCGAGTGGAACCCGGCCTATACTTTGTCCGCGAATCATGACTCGCGACAAAGGAAGGCACATGACGATTATCCTGGTGGCTGGCGCCCGGCCTAATTTTATCAAGATCGCGCCCCTGATGGCCTCGCTGGGGTCGCGTGGGGGACTTCGACCGTTTCTCGTGCACACCGGGCAGCATTACGACGAGCGGATGAGCGAGCTGTTTTTCCGGCAGTTGGGCATTCCGCGGCCTGACGTCAATCTGGGCGTCGGCGGCGGCACGCACGCGTCGCAGACGGCCGCCGTGATGGCCGCCTTCGAGCCGATCGTTCACGAGCAGAAACCGTGGGCCGTCCTCGTCGTCGGCGACGTCAATTCGACGATCGCGTGTGGTCTGGTGGCCGCCAAACTCGGCGTGAAACTCATCCACGTCGAGGCGGGCCTGCGAAGCTTCGACCGCGCCATGCCCGAGGAGATCAACCGCATCCTCACCGACTCCATCAGTGACCTGCTGTTCTGCACCGAGCGGCGGGCCGTGCGGAATCTGATGCACGAGGGCGTGCCGCCGCACAAGATCCATCTCGTCGGCAACGTGATGATCGACACACTGCGGGCCAATCTCGCGCAGGCCCAGGCCAGCCCGATCCTCGAGCAGGTGCGCGTCACGTCGAAACAGTACGCGTTGCTGACGCTGCACAGGCCCGCGAATGTGGACGACACCGCCGTGCTCACGCGGCTGCTGGACGCGCTGCACGTGATTCAGTCGGGCATGCCGGTGGTGTTTCCGGTGCATCCGCGCACGCGGGAGGCGCTGTCGCGAGAGGGCATTGGTCGGCTGGTGGCGGGCATGCCGAATCTGCGGCTGATCGAGCCGGCGGGGTACCTGGACTTTCTCAAGCTGACGGCGCACGCCCGCGTGGTGCTGACGGATTCCGGCGGCGTGCAGGAGGAGACGACGATTCTCCGCGTGCCCTGCCTGACGCTACGGAACACGACGGAGAGGCCCGTGACGGCGGATATCGGCTCCAACCGCGTCGTGGGCACCGAGCCCGCCCGCATCCTGGCGGCGTATCGGCAGATCCTGGCCGGGCCTGGCGAGGTCGGGCAAACGCCGCCGCTCTGGGACGGCCAGGCCGCCGACCGAATCGCCGACATCCTGCACCGCGAACTGGGCCCCCGCCCGACCGTGCACGTAAAAGGCAACCTCACGCCGGCGGCGTAGCAGGGCGAACGCATCGAGAAAAGGCACTGTAGCATCGTTGCATGGACAAGAGTAGAGCGGCCTTCCCGGCCTCGCGCGGAAGCAGGGGGCTACCCAAGACGCCCCGTTGGGGCTGCGGGCTGGCCCTCCCGCGCGAGAATGGGGAGGCCCGTTTGTTTCCATATAACGTTGATACCGTGTTGAATGTTGACGCGATTGTTCTGACGGTATTGGCGAAGTTACGCCGACCACGTCTCGCCGGGCTGTAACGAAACTTCGTTTCCGCCCAGCACGACGGTCAGATTCGCCTGCGACGCCGGCAGGTTGGCGACGGTGGTTTTGCCGCCGCTCACGCTCACTTCCGCCAGCGCGCCGCCGGCGAAGGTGCGGAACTGCAACCCTTGCCAGTGGGCGGGCAGGTGCGGCTTGACGTGCAGCTTGCCCTCCGCGAACCGTGTGCCGCCGTAGCCCTGCGTCACCGCGACATAATTCATTCCGCTGGCGGCCATGTGGATGCCCCAGGCCGCGTTGTTCATCTCGTCGTGCAAATCCATGCCCATCGACCGCCGCATGTAATTGTCCGCTTTTTCGTGCAGGCCCAGTCGCGCCGCCACCAGGCCGTGAACGCCGTGGCTGAGGCTGCTGGCGTGCTGCGTGCGCGGCTCGTAATACTCGAAATTCGCCCGCACCGTGCGGTCGTCGAACTGATCGGCCAGCAGGTACATCAGCATCACGACGTCGGCCTGCTTGACGACCTGTGTGCACTGCATGTCGGCATAGAACATTTTCGGGTCGGCAGGCTCTTCCCGCAGCGAGAAAAATCCACGACACTGTTCCAGCACGCCGTCGGCACGTTGGAGCGGATCGAGATTCGCCGCCGCCGTCTCCAGCGACGCCTCCTCCTCGCGCGTCATGCCGATGCGCGACAAAATCGCCGTCAAGTGCTCCGGCGCGTGCTCGCGCAAATACGCCGCCGCCTTCGCCGCCGCACGCAGATTCCACCGGGCTAAATAATGAATATACGCGCTGGCGTCGCAGACGACGTGGTACTCGTCAGGCCCGCCCGCCTGCGGAATGAACCACTTGCCGTTCTCGCCCATCTGGAGTTTGCTCAGCCAGAACAAGGCCGTGTCGAGCATCAACTCGGCACCGTGCTGGACGTAAAATTCCATGTCGCCGCTGGCGTCGACGTACTGCTGGAGGGCATACGCGACGTCGGCGCTGACGTGCAGTTGGTGCGTCAGCAGCTTGAGCCATTTCTCCGTGTCCTCGTTGCCGGCGGCGGTTTCCCACGGGAAACACGCGCCGCGAAGCCCCATCCGCTTCGCCTTGGCCCGCGCGCCGGGCAGCCCTTTTACGCGGAACATCGCCAGATTCCTCGCCATCGCCGGCTGCGTGAACGACAACACCGGCATCATGAACAGGTCCGTGTCCCAGAAGACCATGCCACGATACAACTCGCCCGTGAGCCCCTTGGCGCCCAGCGACACGCCGTCGTCGTCGCGGCTGGCGGCCATCAGCATGTTGAACACGCTGAATCGCATGGCCAGTTGATCGTCGTCGGGGCCTGCGATGACGACGTCGCTGTTGGCCCAGAGCTGGTGCGTGACGGCGGTGGAGTCGATCCTCGCCTGGCTGAGGGATTGCCTTGCCGCCTCGGGCAGGGCGGTCCGCACGTGGGCCATCGGTTCGGCGTGCCTTCGGCTGTTCGTCGCCACGACGGCCCGTTCCACGTACAGCAATTGTCCCTGCCGCAAATCCGCCTGCGCGTGCACGTACAGCGCGTCGCCTTCCTCGCGAACAGCGTAGGCGGTGTCCGGCCTGTCGTGAACGGCCAGGTGACTGCCGACGGCCACACGCATGCCGTCGCACTTGCCACGCACCTCGGCCGCGCAGACCTGCCCGCCGGCGACCCGCGCGGTCACGTCGTACAGATTCTGCGGCATCTTGTCCATGTTGAAAATCACGGCCGTGTCGATGCCCGCGTCGATCTCCACAGGCCCGCTGAAATTCATCGCCTCCAACTCGTACTGCACGAAGACGCGCTGTGTGTCCGCCCAGTCGGCCAGCCGACGTTCGACAATCCGCAACGCCTGCCCGTCGGGCGACTGCCACAAGGCCTCGACGGTGAACAATCCGCTCCGCAGATCCAACCGTCGTGTGAACGCCTTGACGATGCCCTGCGTGAAATCCACGCGATGTCCGCCGAGCGTGAACCGCGCGTCGAGAAAATTCGGCAGCGGCATGATGCTCACTTCGCACTGCTCGCCGCGGGCGAGGGTTGCGTCGCCCCAGTAGTTCATGAACGGCCCCCACGCGTCGGGGTTGGGGTCGGGGCGGCGGATGTGGTCGAACACGCCCGCCATGTACGCACCCCAGGGTTTGCCCAGAGGCAGGGCGGCCAGATGGCCCCGAATGCCCAGCAGCCCGTTGCCGACGGAGAAGATGGTTTGCAGGCTGTCTTCGCGGTCGGGGTGGATGCCCTCGCGCGTCACCGTCCAGCGGTCGGCGCGGAAGCGGCTGTGCAGGGCGGTCAGTGTTTCGGCGGACAGTTCGCGGAGGCTTTTGATGAACTGGTGCGCGTGCTTGAGCGAAGGATAGCTGCCCATGCCGACGGCGACGAACCCGCCGTCCAACGCGGCGGTGATGCCCGCGGCGGCGTCTTCCACGACGACGCACTCGGCCGGCGACGCGCCGACCATGCGGGCGCCGGTCAGGAAGACGTCCGCGTGCGGCTTGCCGTGCGTGTAGGTGAACCCGTCCGCCACGGCGTCGAAGTAGCTCGTGATGTCCAGGCTGTCGAGGATCGGGCGGGCGTTTTTGGAGGCCGACCCGAGCACGATCTTGATGCCCGCTTTCCGCAGGTCGTCGAAGAGTTCCGTCACGCCGTCATAGAGGTCCGCCGGCGAAATGGTCTGCGTCAGCGAGAGGTAGTACTGGTTTTTCTTCTCCGCCAGGGCGGCCAGCTCGCTGTCGCTGTAGTTCCGGGCGTTGTCGCCCAGGGCGATTTTCAGCGACGCCAGTCTGCTGATGCCCTTGACGCGTTCTTCCAGATCCGCCGGCGGCTGATGGCCGAGATCCTCGACCAGTTTCTTCCACGCCCGCCCATGGAAAATCGACGTGTCCACGAGAATGCCGTCCAGATCGAAGATGACCGCCTTGAGGCTCGTTGCCATGAGAATCGCCTTTCCTGTTTTGGAATCGGCAGTGTAATGCAGGCGAGCGTGGCGGGCAAGATGTCACGCGACAATGTCACGTGACGCGGGCGTCTCGCCCGCGTGGTGTGTTCCATTGGGTTGATCAACGGAGGACAGCAAATCTGTTCCACGGTCAGCGAGGGCGAGACGCCCGCGTCACGTGAATGCGAGTGCTCCGTTTTTTCTCAACGGAGGGCTTGACTTCACCAGCCAACATGCTAAAGTGCTTCGTCTGGGCGTTGCCCAGGTCGCGGCCGTGGCGGAATTGGCAGACGCGTAAGGTTCAGGTCCTTATGTCCATTAGGACGTGAAGGTTCAACTCCTTTCGGCCGCAGGAACACGCGGCGGGTCTTCGGATCCGCCGCGTTTTTTTCGCGTCGCGTAGCACGGGCATCTTGCCCGTGAGTCGCATGGGCGTCTCGCCCATGCAATGCCGCCTTGAAAGTAGCGCCTTGGAACTGGCGTGGGCGGTAACGTTTGCGTGTAGGATACCTCCGTCAATCTCGCCACGGGCGAGACGCCCGTGGGACTCACGGGCAAGATGCCCGTGCTACGTGATCTCCCGAAACGCCTGTTTGACGATCTCCAGGTCTTTTTCGTACCGCGGCAGCGGGTGGAAATCCGGCGGGGTGCCCCAGGCGTAGCCGAAGAAATCGCAGCCTTTTTCGTGCCATTTTTTCCACGACGTGGGATCGCATTCGCCGTCGTCCACCCGGCCGATGATGGTGGTCATGACGTCCTGCCAGGGCTTCTTGACTTCGAGCAGCCAACTGACCACTTCCGTCGAGGATTCGGCGAACAGGATGTCGCTTTTTTCCATCATCGCATGGCCTTGCCATAGGTTCTCGCGGGGCAGCCAGTAGGGGATGTTGAACGTGATTTTCGTGGCGGGGGAGGTTTCCTTGACGGCGGCGCGGATGGCTTCGAACTGCCGGGCCAGCGTTTCGCGTTTGTAGGCGAAATTTTCTTCCGGCGTAATGTCTTCGGCGGTTTTTGGCAGGTCGCGGCCAATGATTTCCCGGAACGGTTTCTCCATGAACCACGCGGGATGGATGACGAATTCGTCGGGCTTGAGGCTGCCGTAGGCGAACCAGTCGAACAGCATCACGTCGACGGGGAACATCGATAGAAACTCCCGGATGCGGTCGCACAGCATGTCCGTCCATGGAGTTTCCGGCCCAAGCATGCCGTACTCGATAAACCGCCGGCTGGTGGGGACGATCCAGTCCAGCCGCGTGTTGTTCACGAACGCGTCCACGCCGACGCACATGTACGACCAGACTTCCATCCGCTCCTTGCGGGCCTTCTCGTAAAACCGCGGGAACACCTCGCCGCCGCCGCCCGGCGCCAGCGGAACCAGCCGGCTGGGATACAACGCATACCCGGTAAACGGCACGCACTGCATCGACGCACAGTTGCTGCCAACGACCTGCTTGTGCCAATCGACGTACGCCTCCGCATTCAGGTTCACCCAGTCATGCGGGCTGCTGGCGACCACTCGATATGGATGTTCATGGACACACCAGTTCAGATCCGCGACGAATAGTTTTCGCGTCATGGTCCGCGTGACAGCGCCGGGTCAGCCATGCGGCGCTGCCGTCTCCTTTCCTGAATGGCCAGTGTGCCACAAGCGGCGGCGAGTGACAAGCGACAATCCGGGTCTTTCGGTTCTCGTAGCGTGCGGCGACATCGGTTCGAGGGATCCGTTGCAGCCAGTAGCCAATAGCCAGTAGCCAATAGGTATGGAAAGACGAGGGCGAAAGGCGGAGAAAGCGGGAATGGGCAGTGTGCGACGAAAAAACAGGATCGTGTATTGTACGACAGATCCTGCCATACCTGATGGCTACTGGCTATTGGCTACTGGCTGCAACGGATCCCTCGAACCGATGTTTCCGCGTGCCATGAGAACGGAAAGATCCTGAAGCGGCAATCTTTTCCCGGAATTTTCTGTGGAATCGAATCCGCTTTTGTTTCACAATTGGCGGGAAACAAGGAGTCCGCAATGTCGCAACTCAATCGAGACGATCATGTGATTCTTGGCGTGCACTTGACCAATCGCCTTACCGAGGCCGTGCGGGTGCAGCAGTTGCTCACGCAGTACGGCGGGTACATCAAGACCCGGCTGGGGCTGCACGCGGTGGAGTCGCCCGCCGGCGGCGAGACCGGCTCGCCCAACGGGCTGGTGCTGCTGGAGATGGTCAATCAGGCCAAGGCCGACGAGTTGGCCGCCAAACTGTCGGGCATCGAAGGCGTGGACGTGAAGTCGATGACGTTTGGGCATAAATGAGCCCCCCGTACCGCCATGAACATGGTCATTCTTGACGGGCACGCGTTGAATCCTGGCGATTTGAACTGGGAGCCGCTCCGGGCGTTTGGCGCGTTGACGATTTACGACCGCACGCCGGCGGAGTGGGTTGTCGAGCGGGCGCGCGGCGCGGAGATTTTGTTTACCAACAAGACCGTCCTCGGCGACGACGTGCTGGCCGCGCTGCCGGGGCTGCGGTACGTCGGGCTGTTCTCGACGGGCACCAACGCGGTGGATCTGCACGCCGCGAGGCGGCGGGGCGTGACCGTGACGAACGTGCCCGCCTACAGCACGCCGAGCGTGACGCAGATGGTGTTCGCGCACCTGCTGGATTTCGCCATGCACGCGCGGGAGCACTCCGACGGCGTTCGCGCGGGGCGGTGGGCGGCCAGCCGCGATTTCTGCTACTGGGAGCATCCGTTGACGGAACTCGCCGGCCGGACGATGGGGATTGTCGGCTTCGGACAGATCGGCCAGTCGGTGGCGCGCGTGGCGGCCGCGTTCGGCATGCGCGTGCTTGTTTTCACGCGAACGCCCGCCCGGCACGCGGCGGCGGGGGACTCGCGGGCGGCAGTGGAATTCGTTTCGCTGGACGAACTGCTGACCAGTAGCGACGTCGTGACGCTGCACGTGCCGCTGACGGATGAAACGGCGGGCATCATCAGTCGCGAAAGTTTACGGAAAATGAAGCCGACGGCGTACCTCATCAACACCGGCCGCGGCGGGCTTGTGGTGGAGGCCGACCTCGCCGCCGCCCTGGAGGCTGGTCAACTCGCCGGCGCGGGCGTGGACGTCCTGAGCAGCGAGCCGCCCTCTCCGGACAATCCGCTGCTGCACGCCCGCAACATCACGATCACGCCGCACATCGCCTGGGCCACTGCCGCCGCACGGGCCCGCCTGCTGAACGTCGTCGTGGACAACCTCCGCGCGTTCCTGGAGGGCAAGCCGGTGAATGTGGTGTCGTGAAAAAGGCTGTAGACTGTAGACTGCAGGCTGTAGGCGCAGGGCAAACGCATGTAACGTGACGCGGGCGTCTCGCCCGCGTGTGGCGAGGGCATCTTGCCCTCGCGGATCGTTCCACACCGTTTTGCGCCGTGGAAAAATCAGGTGTTTCGTCGTCGGACGCGGGCGCTCGCGCCCGCGAGACACGCGGGCAAGATGCCCGCGTCACGTTACATGCGTTCGCCCTGGCTGTAGGCGCGACAGCTTTTTCGACACGGCATGTCGCGCCTACAGCCTACAGCCTACAGCCTGAAATCGGGCCTTTTACGATGCGATTGCCTTGGGTGTCGTGAGTTTATTTTTCCGTGACGTCAATCAATTGCAGATGTCGTTTGTTGGCGCGGAAGTTGAGTTCGGCGTTGTCGAGGAGGAGTCGGACGTCGCCGTTTGCGGATTTGCGGATTTCCGGTTCGCTGACGGGTTTTCGTGAGAACGTGCTGGCCAACAGGAGTTTGCTGACGCGGGGCAGGTGGAGGTGGAGGACGCTTTCGCTTCGGTTTGGCGTTTCGCGGCGGAGGACGTCGAGGCGGCAGGGGGCGGGCGCGGACAGGCCGAAATAGAGGCGGGCCTTCATGCCCTGCATGACGCCGGTGAATCGGTCGGGGTCGCGTTGGATCATGGCCGGCGAGTGCCAGAAGAGGTCGACGCATTCGTTGGTGGGGTTGACGAGTTCGTCGAGGACGGCCAGCGTCGTGCCGGCCCGCGCGCGGGCGTTGGTGAGCATGACGACGTGGCGGATGAAGTGCACGTCGTCGCCGAGCGTCGCGCCGCTGTCGCAGGCGACCCATCGGTAGATGCCGTCGGCCTGGGCCTCGACGATCATGCCCTGTCCGTCGATGCGGAGGTCGCGCCGCCCCACGAGGAGTACGTTGTGGGAGGCCGCCGGCAGGTCGATCAGGTCGGCGTTGGGATCGTCCTCGTCGCCGAAGGGATACGGCGGCAGGCCTCGATCCACGAGCATCGTCTCGCCGTCGACCTGGAGATTGACGGAGCACATGTCCGGCCTGCCGTGGTGGGCGGCGAGGTCGCCGGTTTTTGTGGCCGCGTAAAACGTCGGGCGTGGCCAGCGATCCGCCAGGGCCGCCCACCCGATTTCGTTGAAGACCTTTACGCAGGGCATCTCGGGATACGCGGTGACTTCGGCGTCGACGGGGCGGAAGAGCAGCGCCAGCCCCGCGCCGCTATGCCCGGTCGTGACCACCTCGCGGCCGAACGCGTACGTGTCCATCCACCAGGTGAACTGCTTGAGGCCGAACCGTTTGGTCAGCAGATACAGCGCGTCGTAGAGCGGCGTGACGGCGGAGTCGCCGAATCCCTGGTGCTGCCCGTTGGGCGTGAAATAGACGGGAAACAGCCCCGTCGCGTCGATGCCCCGCGTGTGGAAGAGCGAGAGATCGTCGAGCGTGTTGCTGGCGCCCTCGGCCAGCAGGAGGAAATATCGCAGACTCAGCCCCCAGTAGGAGACGCCCTCGTCCCAGCCGCCTTCGCGTCCCATGGCGCCGAGGAAGCGGGCCAGTCCGGCGCGGGCCTTGGTGAACGCGTCGCGGGCGGCGGGTTCCTCGTCGCTCATCGCCAGCGCCGCCAGGCCACAGCCGCTGTTGATGATCGCGTTCCAACTGTGATAGCAGTTGTACCACCACGCGTTCTGCTTGACGGACTGTTCGTAGGGCGCGATGACCTTGTTGCGGATGGCGTGGCGGACGCGGAGGCGGTCGACTTCGGCGATGTCCTCCCACAGCCAGTCCAGCGCGACGACGGCGGTGACGGCGGCCTCGGCGGTGCAGAGATCCACGCGCAGCTCGCTGTGTGCGGGGTCGACCCACGTGGACCAGCCCAGCAGATTGCGAAGTTCCTCGACGGCGCGGTCGCGATAGGCCTGGTTGGGCTCGACGTGGTGCGCGATGAGCAGATCGAATATCCGCCCCTGCGTGGTGCGTGCGGCGGATAGGGCCGACGAGGTCGATCCCTGCTGGCTGAGCAGCCGCCACTGCGCCTCCGTGACGGGCGCCGTCTGGAGAATCAGCGAACATCGCCGCTGCAACATGGAGTAAATCATGTCGAACGGCTTGCGTGAAAGCCGCTCCTTTAAGGTGCGCAATTCATCCCGAGTTGCCAACAAGCCGCGTCTCATCGGACATTTTCCCTGTGCCGCTGCCACAGGATAGCCAAGGCGCGCGAGGCTTGCAAGAGTGTGGTTTGTGTTTGCGCGACGGTGAGATCGTACCGTGTGTTCGAGGGAATCAGAGCCACAAGCCACTAGCCACTAGCCACAAGGTAAGGAGCGGTATTGACGAAAAGGCAGGGATAGCGGGAATGAATGTGAAAATAGTCATTTGCAGGATCGTGTGAGTTGCCACAGGCTTTACCATACCTGGTGGCTAGTGGCTTGCCGTGCGTCGTTTCCGTACGACGACGGGCTTTCGTTTTCGCGTGGCCGTTGCCGCGAGCGGTGGTGATGTGTCGTTCAAGGGCACGGTCAGCGTGATGGTGGTGCCATGATTGGGCTGGCTGGCGATGTTCACGTGGCCGCCGAGGATTTCGACGCGGTCTTGCATGTTCGCCAGGCCGAAACTCGAACGTGGCTTGACGTCCAGTTCGCGGGGGTCGAAGCCGTGTCCCTTGTCGCGGACGACGACGTGGATCGCGTCGCTCGTGTGGGTCAGCCGGACGCTGGCCCGAGCGGTGTGGGCGTGTTTGACGACGTTGAAGAGCATTTCGCGGATGGCCTGGAAAATCAGGGGCTTGATGTCCTCGCCGGCCAGGTCGACAGGCCCGGCGGTTCGCACCGAGACGTGAAGCTGGTGGCGGTCGTACATCCATTGCGCCAGCCAGCGCATCGCTTTGCCCAGCCCCTCGCGAAGAATGGGCGGGCAGAGTTCGACCGACAGGTTGCGTGCGGCGCCGATGGCCTGCTGGAGCAGATCCTCCGCCTGTTCGAGGACCTGGGTCTGCTGGTTATTGAGGCCTTTACGGATGAGGGGCATCCTCATCTTCGCGCCGAAGATGAGTTGCTGAAGATTGTCGTGCAGGACGTGGGCGAGTCGCTGGCGCTCGCGGACCTCCGCTTGCGTCAGTCGCGAAGAGACGCGCTGGTACTGTTGCTGCCGTCGCCGGGCCTGGGCCGAATGCTCCGCGACGCGCAGCCCCAGCGTCGCGTTGACTCGCCGCAGCCGGTCTTCCATCCGCTTGCGTCGCGAGATGTCGATGGCGACGGCGAGAACGGCCTTGTGGTCGTAGCCTTCGAAACAGACGGGCGAGATTTCCACCCAGATGCGTTTGCCGTCGCGCGTGAGCATCTGGCATTCGTACGTGCTTGGCGCGGGCAGCCCCCGCATCCGGTCGGCGTTTCGCCGTTGGAGCAGGGGACGGCATTCCGGCGCGAAAATATGAAAGGGCGGCAACGGACGCAATTCCTCGAAGGCATATCCGAGAAGTTTCAGCAGGTAGCGATTGGCGTAGAGAATGCGGCGGCCGTCGATGACGACGACGCAGCTTTGAAGCGAGTCGGCCAGGGTGTGGAAACTGGCGTTGTTGTCCCGCATGGCCTGTTCCATGGTGATGTGCGACGTCACGTCGATGACGACGCCCACCAGGGCCTTCGGACGGTTTTGTGCGTCGGCGAGGCATTGTCCGCGGATGGACAGGCAGCGATGGGTGAACGCGTCGGGATGAACGTGGAGCAGGTGTTGGAACCGCCCGAGTCGCTCGATGGCGGCCAGGGCTACGTTGAACAGTGCCTGCCGGTCCGCGCGGGGCAGATGATTGAGGAATCCCTTCGTGCGACGATGGGCGGGGATGGCGAGGATACCGAGCATTTCGGCGAGATTTCTCGAGCCGCGAATCACGCGGGTGGCGAGATCCAATCGCCAGTGGCCGATGTCGCTGGAAGACAAGGCCAGCTTCAGGTACTCATGAGCTGTCCGCGGGGTTGTCACACGACCATGCTGTTGCACGCCAAGTGCTTGCATACGAAATTCCGTCTACCGAACCCTCCGTAGAATCCCGGCCCAGACACACGGATACCACGTAAAACGGTACTGAAAAAAGAGACGAGCGAGACGTCGTCACAAAAATCACAAGGGTCTCTTGGACCTTGGCATGTATCCGGAATGATAGACGCCAAATTCCGGAAAGTCAAGTTTTGTTTAGTGGCAATGTGAAAAAATTAATGGCGGGGAGACGCTGCATTTGCGGGCAAACGTATTCTCGCGGCGGATGGGTGAAAACATACCGTTCATTCGAGGGGACATTTTCGTTGACTCGTTCATTCGTTGACTTGTTGATCCGTGTGGAGGCGGCGCGAGTTAACGATTTAACGAGTTAACGAATTAACGAAATCACTCCTTCGAACGAGGGGTTCATCTACGCCACGAGAATTGAAAGGCCCTGCGGGTATATAGCAGGGCAAACGCATGTACCGTGGCGCGGGCATCTTGCCCGCGTGTCTCGCGGGCGCGAGCGCCCGCGTCCGGCTGTGAAATATCTTGTTTTTCGCATGACGTCACCCGTGTGGAACAGTCCGCGAGGGCAAGATGCCCTCGCCACACGCGGGCGAGACGCCCGCGTCACGTTACATGCGTTCGCCCTGCGGGTATATAGAAAAACCCTTGCGTTTTCCCGGTTGCGCGATAGAGTAGCCGCTTCCCCAACGTGATCGAAACGCAACCTACAAGGAGATGGAGTCCATGGCCAAAGTCCCGACCGATATCGAAATTTCCCGCGCCGCCACGCCGCTTCCCATTACCGAAATCGCCGCCAAAGCCGGCGTTCTGCCGCAGGAGTTGGAGCCCTACGGCGACGTCAAAGCCAAAGTGAAACTCTCGATCCTCGACCGCCTCAAGGATCGCCCGCAGGGCAAATACATCGACGTCACCGCCATCACGCCGACCCCGCTGGGCGAAGGCAAAACCACCACCTCCGTCGGCCTGACGCAGGCGCTGGGACAAATCAACAAGAACGTCATTCTCTGCATCCGTCAGCCGTCGATGGGCCCGACGTTCGGCATCAAGGGCGGCGCCGCCGGCGGCGGATACAGCCAGGTCATCCCGATGGAAGAATTCAACCTCCATCTCACCGGTGACATCCATGCCGTTTCCATCGCCAACAATCTCCTCGCCGCCGCCATCGACGCACGCATCATGCACGAGGACAAAATGTCCGACGAGCAGTTGGCCAAGGCAGGCCTGAAACGACTCGACATCGACCCCTACGCCGTCACCTGGCGGCGCGTGGTGGACGTCAACGACAGCGCGCTGCGGAACGTGATCGTGGGCCTCGGCACTGCCGACGACGGCCGACCCCGCCAGACCGGCTTCGACATCGCCGTCGCCAGCGAAATCATGGCCATCCTTGCCCTCGCCACCGACATGGAAGACATGAAGGCCCGCCTGGGCCGCATCATCATCGGCATGAGCAAGCAGGGCAACCCCGTGACGGCCAACGACCTGGGCATCACCGGCGCGCTGACGGTGCTCATGAAGGACGCCATCAAGCCCAACCTGATGCAGACCCTCGAAGGCCAGCCCGCGTTCATCCACGCCGGACCGTTCGCCAACATCGCGCAGGGCAACAACTCGATCATCGCCGACAAGATCGCGCTGCGGCTGGCCGACTACGTCGTCACCGAGAGCGGCTTTGCGTCCGATATCGGCATGGAAAAATTCATGGACATCAAGTGTCGCATCAGCGGCCTGGTGCCCAACTGCGTCGTCCTCGTCTCGACCATCCGCGCGATGAAGATGCACGGCGGCGGGCCTAAAGTCACGCCCGGCAAGCCCATCCCGGCCGAATACACGCAGGAAAACCTCGGCCTGCTGGAAAAGGGCGTCTGTAACATGGTCAAACACATCCAGATCGCCAAGCTCTTCGGCGTGCCCGTCGTGGTGGCCATCAACAGCTTCCCCACCGACACCGAGGCCGAGATGGAACTGGCCCGCAAGGCCGCCGAGCAGGCCGGCGCCGAAGCGGCCGTCGTGTCGCGCCACTGGGCCGAGGGCGGCAAGGGCGCGGTCGCGCTGGCCGAAGCCGTCGTGGCCGCGTGCGAAAAGCCCGGAAACTTCCAACTGCTCTATCCCGACGACATGCCCATCAAAAAGAAAATCGAAACCATCGCGACGAAAGTTTACGGCGCCAAGGGCGTGCAGTTCGAAGCCCTCGCCGAAAAACAGATCGCCGCGTACGAACGCTGGGGCCTGGGCAAACTGCCCATCTGCATGGCCAAGACGCACCTGTCCATCAGCCACGACCCGACGCTCAAGGGCGTGCCGACGGACTTCATCGTTCCGGTCCGCGAAGTCCGGGCCTCCGCCGGCGCGGGATTCCTCTACCCGCTCCTGGGCACGATGCGCACCATGCCAGGCCTCCCCAGCCGAGGCGCGTTCCTCGACGTGAACCTCGACGAATCCGGCAACGTGGTCGGAATGTTCTAGGGAAACGGAGTAACTGTTTTCACTGGCTTGCCTTTTTGCGATGTAGAACGATCCAGTCGGTGAATTGATGTGTATACGACTTCGCGAAGACCGAGCGGGATTACGCGGATTAATGGATTAGAGGATTGTTGCACAGGAACCAGAATCCTTTTAATCCGTAAATCCGTGTAATCCCGCTCGGTCTTCGCGAAGTCGACAAGTGTATGTTTTACCGACTGGATCGTCCTACAGCGCAAACAGGCGGAGCCATATCCACGATTATGCGAGAGGAAACACAATGAAACTGGCGGCCTTGTTTTCGGATCACATGGTGTTGCAGCGGGATCGGGTGGTGAGTGTATGGGGTTGGGATGAGCCCGGCACGGCGGTGAAGTTGGCGTTGGCGGGGCGGCAGGCGGTGGCGGTCGCGGGGGCGGATGGGAAATTTTTCGCCCAGTTTTCGCCGCTGCCCGCCGGCGGGCCTCACGTGTTGACTGTCTGCGGCACGACTACGCGCGTCGTGCAGGACATTCTCGTCGGCGAGGTGTGGATTGGCTCGGGGCAGTCGAACATGCAATGGCCGATGTCGTTGACCGACTCCGCTGACGCGATCGACGCCGCCCCGCAGTACGAAAACATCCGCCTGTTCTCCGTGCCGATGCTCGCCAACGAAATCGAACCGCAGGCCGACGTCGCCGCCTCGTGGCAGAGGTGCTCGCCGCGCGTGATGATGGAATTCTCCGCCGTACTGTATCACTTCGGTTTGATGCTGCACCGCAAACTGGGCGTGCCGGTCGGGCTGATCCAGACGGCCTGGGGCGGCACGGTGGCCGAGGCGTGGACCAGCCGCCAAGCCCTGCAAAACGAACCGACGCTGCGCGGCATGATCGAAGCGTACGACCGCGACCTCGCCGACAGCGGCCAGGCCCGTGCCGCCTACGAGGAACGCTACAAGGAGTGGGAAAAAACGTACGTCTATCGCGACCCCGGTAACAAGGGATTCGATAACGGCTGGGCCGATCCCGCCACGGCGACCGCCGACTGGCCCGAGCTGGAGATGCCGCAACTGTGGACCAACGTCGAGGGGCTGAAATTCAGCGGCGTGCTCTGGTTCCGCCGCGAAGTGGACGTGCCCGCGGAGTGGGCGGGCAAGGCGCTGCAACTGGCCTTGGGCACCATCGACAAATCGGACGTGACGTACTTCAACGGTGTGCCGGTGGGCGGCATGTCGATCGAGAAAGAGCCCGCCGCCTGGTGCACGCCGCGCTGCTATGCCGTGCCGGCCTCGCTGGTGAAGGCGGGGAAAAACACCGTCGCGGTGCGGGTGTACAGCAACATGTTCGGCGGCGGATTCGGCGGCACGCCGGGACAGATGTCGCTCTCCCAACCTGCCGATCCGACGAAGGTCCTGCCGCTCGCGGGGCCTTGGCGGTACCAGGTGGAAGTGAAGTTCGGCTCGCCCGAGCCCGCCGTTTGGCCGCCCGGGCCGCCGATGGGCAAGGGCAACCCCAACTCGCCGACGATCCTGTTCAACAACATGATCGCGCCGCTGATTCCCTACGCCATCGCCGGCGCGACGTGGTACCAGGGCGAGTCCAACGCCGACCGGCCCGCCCAGTACCGCACGCTCTTCCAGACGATGATCCGCGACTGGCGGACGCGGTGGGGGCAGGGCGACTTCCCGTTCCTGTTCGTGCAGTTGGCGAATTTCATGCCCGCCCAGCCCGAGCCGAAACAAAGCAACTGGGCCGAGCTTCGCGAAGCGCAGACGCTGGCGCTGACGCTGCCCAACACGGGCATGGCCACGATTATCGACATCGGCGACGCCGCGGACATTCACCCGCGAAATAAGAAGGACGTCGGCGAGCGGCTGTGTTTGTGGGCGTTGGCGAACCATTACGGATTCACAGGCCTGGTGCACTCCGGGCCGCTGTACGCGTCGCACGCGGTGGAAGGTTCGAGCGTGCGGGTGCGGTTCGCCCACGTTGGCGGCGGATTGGTTGCCAAGGGCGGCGGGGCGGCCGGGGCCGCTGTGGTGAAAGGCTTCGCGATCGCCGGTGCCGACCGCACGTTCGTCTGGGCCGACGCGAAGATCGACGGCCAATCGGTGGTGGTGAGCAGCCCGGCCGTGCCCGCCCCCGTGGCCGTCCGCTACGGATGGGCGGACAATCCCGACGGCAACCTGTACAACACAACCTGGCTACCCGCAAGCCCGTTCCGCACGGATGAGTGGACGGGGTAAAAAGGCTGTTAGACTGTTAGGCTATTAGACTGTTAGGCGCAGGCTCATGAATCCTTAGGCCAAATGATTCATGAGCCTGCGCCTAACAGTCTAATAGCCTAACAGTCTATCTCTATTTGACCTCGGTCATCATCAGCACGACGGGGCGGTCGGCGGGTGTGATGCAGTTACCTCGGTCGATCAGCGTGACGTATCGCCACTCCCGCAAGACGTTGCTGGTGACGGCGCCGGTGGTCTTATTTACTTCCATCAGCCGCACCAGTACGGTGGCCTGGAAGACGTCGCTGTTGACGGAGACGAGATTGGCCACCGCGTTGTAGAGGGCGTTGCGGTTGTCGAGGTAGGCGGGGCTGTCGACGGCGGCGTTGGTCCCCGCCGTCGGAACGGCTGCGCAGTCGGCCCAGCCCGCGAATTTGTGGTTGTAGTAGTCGGCCAGCACGAGGGCGAGTTCACCCGACGTGAGGAAGCCTCTGTCCAGCCCGGCCGATCGCAGGCCCGCCCGCAGATCGGTGCTGAAATTGCGGGCGACCAGCATGCCGCTGCTGCTGCCGCTACTGTCGCCGTCGCGATACTTGATGAGATAGTCGATCAACTCGTCCACGTTGGTATTGCCGTTGGCGGAGCCGTCGTTGAATTCAACGGCGGCTGCCCCGACGTGGATCGTCGCCGGCCAGGGCAGGTGGCGGAGCACTTCTTTGGAGGCGGTGTTGATGTTGATTCGTCCGTACACCCGCCCGTAGGCCGTGTGGCGGAAGGGGTCGCCCGGCACGCATTCGAACAGCTCGCCCAGCAGGCAGGCCCAGGGGAGTTCCGGGTACACGCCGCCGGCGGCGATGATGTCGGCGGTGAAGTCCACGCGCGTCCGGCTTGGCGTGTGGAACGCGGCATTATCGGCCAATTCTTTCGTGATGTGGAGGAACGGCGTGGCGGTTCCGTCGGGATCATCCATGCCAGGCCCGGTCAGCCACAGGTCGGCAAATTCCCCGACCGACAGTACGGGGCGGCGCGCCAGCGTCAGGCCGAAACCTTGCCGAACGTCGGCCAGGTCGCCGCCGCCGACGCTGTTGGCCTCCGTCAGCGTGTGCTGGTCGCTGATATCGGGCTCGAACAAGTTCGATTCCCACGTTTTGTATTTCGCCACCATGGCCCGCTGGCGGGTGGCATCGTCGTCCCGTTCGGCGCCGGCGCCTTTTTCTTCGCCCAGCGGATCGCCGCCGTCGCCTGGGGAGGCCGGCGGAGTCCAGCCGATGTCGGCGACGGAAATTTTGTCCAGCACGATCTCGTGCGTGACGCTGTTTTCTTCGACCTTGCGAAGCAGCGTGATCTCCTCGAAACCGCTGTTGAGATCATCCCACAGGATCAGGAGCGGCTTGTCGCCCATGTTCACGCCCGCGCCGAAGAAGAAATCGTCGTCGAGCGGCGTGACGACCGGCACGTGCTCCGGTTCGCTCATGTCGGGCTGTGGGTCGGTGGGGTGAAGCCGTTTGCCGGCGTTTTCGTAGTCGCCGTAGCCGCCGTACCTGTACAGCACGATGCGCTCGCCGGGGCCTACCGAGGTGATGAGCGTGCCAGTGCTGTCTTCCCAGTTGAAGATGCCGCCCGATGCCGTCTTCACGATGAAAATCGGCGTGGGGTTGCCGGGATCCGTCGTGTCGTCGCACACCTTGATGGCCGTGCCGGTTGGATTGTAGATTTCGATGGCGTAGAACCAGCCGCCGTCTTTATTCGGTTCGATGACGGTTGACGGCGGGTCGGTGGTGTCGTCTTCCCATTCGTGCGACGTTTCCTGGCGTTGCCAGACGACGACTTCGGAGAAGACCAGTTGCTCGATCATGCCGTACACGGCGAATTCTTCCGGTTCGGGCGTGTTTCCGGGCTTGACGGGGCGGAAGTAGTACGCGCGTTGGAAGTCGGTGCTCGGCTCGCAGTACGTCCAGAGGTTGGCGACGAGGTGGGCGGCTGTTTTCCGGGCGGCCGGGTTGCCGACGTTGGGGTCGAGCAGCCGGCAAAGCCGTTTGTACAGCAGGTTTCGCGTCGCGGGGTCGGTGGGGTTCCGCAGGCCGACGGAGAAGCTGCTCTCGGCGATACTGCTGGAGGCCTGGTCGAGGCGGTAAAAGTTCATCCGCCCGGTGTCCGTCGCGATTTCCATGTCGTACGTCGGGCGCAGGCCCTGCATGGAGGCGTTCAGCGTGGTGAGCATCTGCCGCATGGCGGGCGTGAGGTCTTCCAGGCCGACGGTGTTGTACAGCCGGCCCTGATCGACCGTCGAGGACACCATGGCGGGCGTCGTGTAGAGCAGCCAGGGTTCGTCACTGACGGCAAAGGGCAACGCCGGCGTGACGCCGGCGGGGGGATTCATCGGCCGAAGCCCCGTCCGCAGGGAGTAGGTGCTCATGGCGGGCGCGGGCAGGGAGACCCCGGCGGCGCGAATGGCATGGAGGTTGCCGTACGCGGTGGAGCCGGCCGGCGAGCCGAGGGCTTCGTTCAGGAAGGCGTCCAAATTCACGCGGTCGGGCAGGGGCGGCAGGGTGAAATTGTAGTCCGGGGCCATCGCGCCGGGCGGATTGTAAAAGAAGTGCCCGGCCGTGTTGACGTTGATGCGGCTGTTGGCGTCGACGACTTTGACGGCGGCGAAGAATTTATTTCCGGCGCGGTCGGTGATTCCCATGTCGGTCAGCCAGGCGTCGTTCACGCCGTCGCCGTCGGTGCACACGTCGGGGGCGGAGCCGGGGCTTTTGTTCGGATCCAGCAGAAACGACGGGCGGATCGTCGTGCCTTGCACGCTGGTCAGCCAGCGGTCGATTTTCGCGTCGTTGTTGCTGTCGGGATAGTCGATATACCGCGTCCAGCCCTCGGCGCCGAGCGAGGCGAAGTCGATGTCGCTGTAGGGGCCTTCGCGTGTGTCGGTGCCGTTGGGGCCTTTGTCTTTGCAGAAGCGGTCGGCGGCGGCTTCGGCGACGATGCGGGAGATGACGCTGGCGACGACGGGGTCGGTTTGGCTCTTGTCGACGACGCTGACGGACTGCGACGCGTCCTGCCGGGCGACGATCAACAGGACCGTGCCCAGCATGGCGACGATGGTCAGCATGCCGATGACCATCACCAGAACGCTGCCGTGCCGCCGGCAACGCGGGACGCGTCGCGCGGGCGGGGGGCTGGCGAAAACGGATTGGGCATTGTGTTGTGTTGTCATGTGGCGCCTCCTGCCCTTACGGCCCGACGGGACAGATGATCTCATATCGGCCTTTGAAATCCTTCATCGCGTCGTCGTTGATCGTGATGACCATCTTGATGGCTTTGGGCCAGTGTTTCGGATCGGTTTCGTTCGTCCAGCGGACCTGGTAGGACGCGCCGGTGTCGATGAGAGCGGCGCCGCTGCCAGGGTCGAACTTGCCGCCGGATTCGATCAGCAACCATGGGTCGGCCGGGTTGTTGGGGTTGCTTTTTCGTTTGCCGTCTTTGCCGCCGTACCAGACGAGGGTCACGATGCCGCCGTTGACTTCCACGGTGCCGTCGGTCCAGAAGAACTCCAGGCCGGTCACGCGCGGCGTCATCACTTTCCAGCTGTCGTTGGTGATGTCGCCGAGGGTGAGATCCTGCTGGAGCAGGTTCATCTTGTCGCCGGGGAAATAGGTGTTTTTGATTCGGGCGACGACGGCTTCGACGATATCGGCGCCGGTGGCGCTGCTGTTGGTGAAGTAGTTGCCTTGAAAATGGGCCAAGTCGTACGGCGAGGCGTCGGAGTCGTTGGTGAGCGTGCCGGCGTTGACGTTGGCGGGCAGGCCGACGCCGTTGGCCAGTACGCTGACGCGGTTGAGGACTTGTTCGTTTGGCTCCGCGCCGTTGTAGTCTCGCCGGCCATAGCTTGCAAGCGTGGCGGCGGAGTCGCCACTGGTCTCGGGCGTCATGGTGTTGACGGGGCCCGCGGTGGTGAAGACAAGGAAGCCTTCGTCGTCGAGGTAGAGGAATCCGGTTGGGGTGATGCGTCGGAAGTCGTCGCGGACGATGTTTCGCAGGGCGCCGACTTTGCCGTTGCTTCGCATGTTCGCGTGCCCGATGTTGACGACGCGCTGGGCGGAAGAGAGGATTTGCGAGACGGCCAGCACGAGGATGATCAGGATCGACGAGGCGACCATGAGTTCGATGAGCGTCAGGCCCGCGCGGCCTCGCCGGTGCGCGACGGGGATCGTCGCGGTCGGCGGATTCGTCATCGTATTGTGGGTACGCATAATCATTCTCCAAACTCCAAACGCCGTCGTCACAGGGCGACGCGTGCCGTCAGCATGGACATCGCCGGGCTGGGCATGGCCAGCGGCTCGCCGTCACTTTTCTTGACTTCCGCAAAGGGGTACGCAAACATCGGTGTCGCGGGCGTCAGCTTGCGGTCGAGGATCACGTCGTTGCCCACCACGCGAACCACGCGGCAGGTGTGCAGAACCGCGCCGTTTTGCGAGACCAGGACGATCACGGCATTTCGTTGAAACCATTTCTTTTCCGTGGCCGGGGCGGGCGTGAATTTGCTCGTGACGCCGAATTTGCTCTCCGGTTCGCTCGCGGGGTATGTGTAATCCGCCAGCGCGCCCTGGATTCGCGGCGCCTTGATTTCGGAGTTCTTTTCCATGCGGTTGTACGAAATCAGGGTGAGTTCGTAATCGTTCGCGTCGGCGCTGAGTTTGCGGAGGAGGCCGGTGTAGCCCATCGAGGCCGCCGCGTCGCCGCTGGGGTATAGCGCGTCGTCGCCGAGGAAATTTCTGCTGCCGAGCGTCGTCGACACCGCGTCCAGCACGTTCGGCGTGGCGGGGGTGACGGTCAGCTCTTCATGTTTGAGTTTGCCGCGAAGCGCGGTCAGTCCGTTTTCGCAGATCAGCGAACCCATCGAGTTGTTGAAGGCGTTCTGGTTTTCCTTGATGGCGGCGGGGAACAGCACCGCGGCCATCAGAAGTCCGACGGCCAGGATGCCGATGGCCATCAGGATTTCGATGAGCGTGAAACCGCGACGAGCGACAAGCGACAAGCGACAAGTGACAAGAGATGGAAACTCTTGTTGTTCAAAATGACCGCTTCCCACGAGAGCAGTGGATGCAGCTAACCTCTGCCTTCTCTTGTCGCTAGTCGCTGGTCGCTTGTCACTGGTCTTCATACGTCACCTCGGGAACAGTTGTCCCGTGTAGCAGTTCACCGGCAAAAACGGGGCCGAATCGGTCAGGTGATCCGCTCGTCGCTGTGCGGTGAGCGGTTCGATTTTGTTTCGGTTGAATATCGTAAGGGCCCGCACGCCTTCCTGGCCGTTGAGGGTGTAGCCGGGACTGGCGTTCCACAATTTTTTCCGCTTGTCCGCGACGGACGCGCCGCTGGTGAAGAAGTACGACGTCGGGCTTGTCGTGTCGAAGGTGATGGTTTGCCCGTCGGCTTTGGGCACCACGATGCCTTGCGGCGAGAAGACGATCGTGAAGGTCATGAATTCGTACGGCTCGGTGCCGACGAGTTTGCCATGGATGTACTTGCTGTCGCCGCCGCCGACGTCTTCGATGTACTGGTCGGATAGTTGTCCCACGCCGACGCCCGCCGGCAGCGCGACCGGCCTGAAGAGGATGGGGTCGAGGGACTCGAACTGTTTTGTGGCCGGGTTGTACGTCAGCAGGGCGGCGTGGCAGAGGTCGCCGCGGGTGGAACCGTCACGGTCGGCCGGCTGGAAATGCACGGCGACGTAGCTGTTGGTTTTCAGCGCGTGGGCACGGGCGGAGGTCAGCAGGGCGGAGACGGCGTTGTAGGCCTGATGCTCCGCGCCGGCATTGAACATGCTGATAAAGCTGGGCACGGCCAGGATCGCCAGCAGCGAGATCAGCGCCACGACGATCAGCATCTCCACGAGCGTAAAGCCGTGGCGAAGCCGGGTTGCTTGTCTGTAAGTTGTCGTAAAGCGGTTTGTCATACGAAACCTTCCGCTACTTTTGGATATTGTCCTTTTGGTACTTCTCTTGGTCGGCCTGGGAGTACCCGGAGGCAGCGATTCCGAACACACCGTCCGGCCCGGCGGAGATCAGTTGCGGCACGCCCATGCCGCCGTCGGAGCGGTAGTCGATCGGCCGATCGAATCCGTCGAGGAACATGTTGTTGGGGCCTTTGGCTTCCTGGGGAAGCGAGGCCAATTTGTCGCTGCTGGACCGCACGGCATAGAGCTGGTCGCCGAGATTTTTTGAACGGGCCTCCGCGAGGGTGCGTTCATTGGCGGCCGTGTCGGGCGGTAATGTGTGCGTGCCCGTTTCCGACGGTACGGTGCCCGTTTCCGCGTAGTACGCCGAGACGGCGTCGGAGAGAATCTCCAGGGTCGCCGTGGTGAGTTTTCGGCCTGAATCGTGCCGGAGGTACAGTCCCACGCTGATAATCAACGCCGCCAGGATGCCGATGATGCAGATCACCGCGATCAGTTCGACGAGCGTAAACCCTCGTCGCGGGCGTGCAGGTTGGTTATGGTTATTCATGGTCGTCACTCGTTTTCGTCGCTCGGTGCTCATCATCGGAAATTCGTCACGTCGTCCTTCTTGTTGGCGGTATCCCAGTCTCTGTCATAGCCTTTGGAGATCAGCAGGAAGTCATGGGAGCCGGTGACGTTGGTGCCGGCATAGGTGTTGATGTTTCCTGGGCCGTCGTCGCTGTTGTCGTTGTGGAAGGTGCCTTCGCGTTTGGCGTAGTAGTAGATGTCCTGGCCGAACGCGTCGCGGAAGACACGGGCTTTGCCGCTGCCGTCTCGGGGCACGTTGGTCACGCCGAACGTGCTGCCTGTGTAGCGTTCCGTGCGCCGGCCCGCCGGGCGCCAGCCGTCGTCGTTCGGGCCGTAGAAGGCATTGACCAGCCGTTGCCGGCCCAGCATGTCATCTTCCGGCTTGCTGTCGGGATACACGTCGAAATCCTGTTTGTACATGTGGCAGGCGGCCGAGAGCGTGGAAATCGACGATTTCGTCTGCGCGTTGCGGGCAATCATCTGTGCCCGAAGCATCGAGGGCACCATCGTCGCCACCAGCAGGATGACAATCGTCACCACGACCATCAGCTCCACGAGCGTGAAACCACGCCCGCGCCACGGGGCGTCCGACGTTCGTCGCCCGGCATGCCGCGTGCCGTCAGGTCGGTGGACTCGAGTTGTTTGGTTGCGCGTCATAATCGATCTCTATGGGCTGGTATTCGCGATCTCTCAGTTGGTGATATCGTCGTCGGTAAAGTATTTCCGATCCAACCCCGGCGCGATCAAAATGTAACGATCCTTCACACGAGACCAAAGCTTGTCGATCACGCCATTGGGCAATCTCACGTTGCCGGTGTAGTTGTTATTCATGTCGGCGACGTACCAGTGGCTGCCGGCGGCGGTGGGGGGGACGGCTCCGTTGGAGTTTTTGAACTGATCTTTATTGTCGTAACTCGGGTTGGCTACGAAATACAGGATGGGCATCTCTTTCTGTTTGCCGAAGCCGTCGCTGATCGTGTTATTATAGGCGGTCGTCTTGTGGTCGGTGATTCGTATGGCAGCGTCGTATGTGGCGTATTTGGTCGTTTTGAGAACCGTCGTAGCCCAGTTGGCGTTGAAGGTCGTAAGCTCGGGATCCGCCTCCGTCCAGAGACTGCGGAGCAGAAACTCGCTGCCTTTGAGGTGCATGGTACTGTAGCCACCCTGGGTGGAGTAGTGAACATGTTTCTTGCCGGTTTTATCGGTCTGGCCTGGATAGAACCGGTTGTCACTTTTGAACGCCTCAAGTCCTCGTTCGAGGTTTTGAATCGTCGAACGCGTCCGGGTTGCGTAGCTTGACTGGATGGCCCGGGAGATCGACGGCGCCAGGATGCTCACCAGCAGGCCGATGATGACGATCACGACCATCAGCTCGATGAGCGTGAAGGCCCGGCGGGATGTTGTTCGCATGGTTAGGTTCATGACGACCTCATTTTCTTCCTTGGCCCGGAACGCACCGGGCCAATCTCGGCCGATTTACCGGTTGCTGTTCTGCACGGACTCGATCATGCCGACCATGGGCATGAAGAGGCTGACGACGATAAACCCGACGATCAAGCCCAGGCCGATGACCATCACCGGCTCCATGAGGCTGACCATCGACGCCACCAGCGTTTCCACCTCGTCGTCGTAGGTGTCGGCGATTTTGTTGAGCATTTTGTCCAACTCGCCCGTCTCCTCGCCGACGTCGATCATGTTGACCACCATCGGCTCGACGATTTTCGCCTGCCGCAGCGGGTCGGCGAACGTCTCGCCCTCGCGGATGCCGTCGTGCACGCGGGCCAACGCCTTGCTGTACACTTCGTTGCCGGCGGTGTCGCGCGTGATCTGCAATGCCTCCAGAATCGGCACGCCCGCCGTCAACAACGTGCCGAGCGTCCGCGTGAACCTCGCCACGGCCGTCTTGGACGTGATCATCCCGAATATCGGTATGCCAAGCCGCACGCGGTCCAGGAACATGCGCCCGCCCTGGGACGTCTGCATCAATTTGAGCACGAGAATGATCACGATGGGCGAGGCCAGCGCGAAGATCCAGCCGATATCCACCAGCCAGGAGGAGAAGTCCAGCAGCGCGCCGGTCAGGGCGGGCAGCTTGTCGCCCATGTCCTTGAAAATTTCCTTAAATTTCGGCACGACGAGGATCATCAGCAGGAAGACGATCAGGAACGCGAAGGTGAGGACGGCGATGGGGTAGATCATCGCGCCGATGACTTTGCGTTTGAGGGCTTGCGACTTTTCCATGAAGTCGGCCAGTCGCTGGAGAATGACGTCGAGCACGCCGCCCAACTCGCCGGCGCGGACCATGTTGGTGTACAGGCGGTCGAACGCTTTGGGATGCCTGGCCATCGCTTCGCTGAGCGTCGCGCCGCCCTCGACGTCCTCGGCCACCAGGCGGATGGCGACGCGCAGCATGCCGGGCTTCTGCTGCTGCTCAAGGATGCGCAGGCTTCGCAGAATGGGCAGCCCCGCGTCGATCAGCGTCGACAACTGGCGCGTGAACGTGGTCAGCAGCTTCTTGCTGACCGCGCCGACGGTCCGCCTTCCGCCGCCCCCCGGGCCGCCGCCTGCCGCCGGGCTGGGCCGGGCCGGGCCTTTCCTCGCGCCGCTCTTCTCCTTGATCCGCGTCGGGAAATTCCCCATCGCGCGGACCTTGGCGGCGGCGTCGTCCGACGAGGTCGCGTCCACCTCGCCCTTGACCGACTGACCCACACTGTTCATCGCTTCATACAGAAACGTGGCCATATTCACACTCCGTACACACTTGTCCCAGGGCATCAGCCACCCTGTTCGAACATCGTTTCGGTTTTCAAACTCAACCGCTTAGCCAGTAGCCAATAGCCAGTAGCCAATAGGTATGGCTAATCCTGCCACAAATTACACCGTCGTTTCACAATACGTATTACGCCATAGTGATTATGTCAAAACCCAAGTGCCCAAACCAAATCTCATTGCCTCTTTGCCACGGTAACCGATCTGCCTTACCTATTGGCTGCTGGCTATTGGCTACTGGCTCGTCTTACGTCGGATCTTCCGCGATCGTCTGCGCGACGACTTCCTCGATGGTGGTCATGCCGTCGTAAATGGACAGCAGCCCGACCTCGCGAAGGGTTCGCATGCCGCGCTTGCGAGAGGCTTCGCGAAGCACGTTCGTGGACGACCGGGCCATGACCAGTTCCCGCATGCCGTCGTCAAACAGCATGAGTTCGAACAGGGCCATGCGCCCGCTGTAGCCCGTGCCGCGGCAGTAGTCGCACTTGGCGCCGCGGAAAAAGCTGCGCCCACCCACATCATCGGGCGTCAGGTTCAGTTCCATAAGCATCTCTTCGGTGGGGCGGTACTCTTCCTTGCAGCGCGGGCAGATCGTTCGCACCAGCCGCTGCGCGACGATGCCTTCCAGCGTCGCCGTCACCAGGAACGGCTCCAGGCCAAGGTCCAGCAGACGCGCGATCGACGACGGCGCGTCGTTGGTGTGCAGTGTGCTGAAGACCAAGTGGCCCGTCAGCGCCGACTGCACCGAAATCTCCGCCGTCTCCAGGTCGCGAATCTCGCCGACGAGAATCAGGTCAGGGTCCTGCCGCAGGAAGCTGCGGAGGCACCGCCCGAACGTCAGCCCGATGTCGTCGCGGATCTGCACCTGGATCAGCCCGTCGATGTCGTATTCCACCGGGTCTTCGCTGGTGAGAATCTTCACCTCGATGGAGTTCAGCTCGTTCAGGGCAGAGTACAGCGTGGTCGTCTTGCCCGAGCCGGTCGGGCCCGTCACGATCACGATGCCGTTGGGGCGGTTGATGAGCTGGCGGAACGTCTTGAGGTCGTCCTCGCGCATGCCCAGCCGCTCGGTGTCGAGGCTGACGTTGCTGCGGTCGAGCACGCGCATCACGACGCTCTCGCCGAACATCGTCGGCAGCACGCTGACGCGAAGGTCGACGGGGCTGTTATTGACCAGCAGGTTAATTCGGCCGTCCTGGGGCACGCGGCGTTCGGCGATGTCGAGATTCGCCAACACCTTGATACGCGACGCGATGGCCACCGCGATGGACTTGGGCGGCGGCAGCATTTCGTACAGCAGCCCGTCGATGCGGTAACGCATCTTGAACTCGTTCTCGAACGGTTCGAAGTGGATGTCGCTGGCCCGGTTTCGGATGGCCTCCAGCAGCACCATGTTCACGAGACGCTTGACGGGATTGCTTTCGGCGGCGTCCTTGATGGAGTCGAGGTCGATGGATTCGCCTCGGTTTTCCAGGGCGGCCAGGGCTTCGTCGCCGGCCATGTCGTTGATCAGGTCGCCGATCGACGCCTGCGTCACCCCGTAGTGCTTGGCGAGCATGCTGGTGAGCACGTCGGAGTCGGCAATCCGGGCGGCGATATTGAACCCTGTCAGCGCCCGCAGGTCGTCGACGGCGCGGAAATTGTCCGCCGAGCCGACGGCGATGGAGAGCGTCTTGTTGGATTCGTTAAAGGCCAGCGGCATGACCTTGTATGCGTTGGCCATCTGCGCGGGGATCAGCTTGATGACCTCTTCGTTCAGGTCGGCGTTATTGAGGTCGACGAAATCCATGCCCACCTGGAACGCCAACGCCAGATTCAGCGTCTTGGCGTCAAGATAGCCCAGATCGGTCAAAATCTGGCCGATAACGCCGCCCTTGTCCTTCTGGATGTCCAATGCCTCATGGACCTGCGGGCGAGTCACCTTGCCCATCTTCCGAAGGATGTGTCCCAGCGGCCGACCTTTATATTCTTTGCTCATGGCTTACTTTCTCAACTGCGGTCCGGCGTCCGGTTCGCCGTCCGCTCCGGTGAGCACCGGGGGTTGGGCGGCTGCGGAGGGGTTGGCGATCTGCCCGCTCTTGAGCTGCTCGAACTTGTCCTGGAGTTCGCCGGGGCTTTGGCTGTGGTCGATGGCCTCCTCCTCGGAAATTTTCCCGTCGCAGAACAGCCGGAACAGGTGGTCGTCGAGCAACTGCATCGACAGCCGTTTGCCCGTCTGGATGGACGAGGGAATACGGAAGACTTTGTTCTCGCGGACGAGGTTGGCGATGGCGTTGGTGACGACCATGAACTCGTAGGCGGCGATCATGCCGCGGACGTCCTTGCGAGGCATCAGGGCCTGGCAGAGCACGGCGATGAGCGACTCGGACAACTGCACGCGGATCTGCTCCTGCTGATCGACGGGGAACTGGTCGACGATACGCGTGATCGTGCGGTGGGCCGTCGTCGTGTGCAGCGTGCCGAAGACCAGGTGGCCCGTCTCGGCGGCACGCAGGGCGGCTTCGATGGTCTCCAGGTCGCGCAACTCGCCGACGAGAATCACGTCGGGGTCCATACGCAGCACGCGGCGAAGGGCTTCGCCGAAGCTCGGCACGTCAGGGCCAACCTCACGCTGGTTGATGAGCGACTTCTTGTGCGAGTGGTAATACTCAATGGGATCTTCGACGGTGACGATGTGCTTGTCGAAGTGCTCATTGATGTAGTTGATCATGGTCGCCAGCGTGGTCGTCTTGCCCGAGCCGGTCGGTCCCGTGACCAAGAACAGCCCGCGGGGGCGGCGGCAGAGGCTCTTGACGATCGGCGGCAGCCCGATGTCGTCGAACGACAGCAGCCGCGAGGGAATCAATCGCAGCACGATCGAGAGGTTGCCACGTTGCTGGAAGACGGAGGTTCGGAATCGGCCTGCCGCCCCGAACTCGAATCCGAAGTCCGTGCCGCCCTGTTCCTGCAACTCCTGCTGGTTGCGTTCGGGCGTGATGGCCTTCATCAACGCGATCGTGTCCTCGGGCTCGAGCACCTTGGTTTCCAGAGGGCGAAGCCGACCGTGCAGCCGCAACGTCGGAGGCCGACCCACGCTGATGTGAAGATCGCTCGCGCCCTGCTTAATGCAAGTCTCCAGCAAGCGATCTATGTGAAGCATGGCCATAGAAACCTCTTTCCTGAATTATTCGGATCGGCCCCGCGCGATTTCCACATCGCCAGGCCAAATCTTTGCTTATCTTATCAAAATTATGTCACTTCCGTGCGACAAACAGGCTGTTAGACTGTTAGGCGCCGGCTTATGTATCGTTTGCCTAATGCTTCATAAGCCTGCGCCTAACAGTCTAATAGTCTAACAGTCTGTCGTCTCACGCGTTAAGTGCCTGCTGTTCCGCCAGTTCGGAGACCTGGGTGATGCGGACCAGCTCGTCCGGCGTGGTGATGCCGTTTCGGATCTTCAGCCGGCCGTCTTCCAGCAGCGTCTTCATGCCCGAGGCGATCGCTGCCCGGCGAAGTTCGCCAAGCGGGGCACGGTTGAACGCCATTTCGCGAACTGCCGTCGTCATCTCCAGCATCTCGAAAATGCCCTGACGCCCGCGATATCCCGTGCCGCTGCACGCGTTGCAGCCGCGGCCCTTGTAAAACTTGGCCGTCCGAATCTCGTCCGGGCGGAACCCCAGCAGTTGCAGCGTGCGGGGGTCCCATTCGTTATACACGTCGCGGCATTCCTTGCAGATTACTCGCACCAGACGCTGGGCCATGATCGCCTGAATCGAGCTGGCCACCAGGAACGGTTTGACGCCCATGTCAATCAAACGGGTCATCGCCGAGGGCGCGTCGTTGGTGTGAAGTGTGCTGAAAACCAAGTGTCCAGTGAGTGCGGCCTGAATCGCGACCTCCGCGACGGCCATATCGCGGATTTCGCCCACCAAAATGATGTTCGGTGCCTGTCGCAGCATCGAGCGGAGAATGTTCTGGAACGTCAGTCCGATCTCGTCGCGAACCTGACACTGATTGACACCGGTGAAGTTGTATTCGACAGGATCCTCGGCCGTGATGATTTTTTTGTCAGGCCGGTTGAGTTCGTTGATGGCCGCGTAGAGCGTGGTGGTCTTGCCCGAGCCGGTCGGGCCCGTGACCAGGAAGATGCCGTTGGGGCGTTTGATGATCCGGTTGAAGCGGTTGTTGTCCTCCGGCTCGAACCCGAGGGCGGGGATGCCCAGGCGGACGCTGTCGGGCCTGAGAATACGAAGGACGATGCTCTCGCCATGGTAGGCCGGCAGGGCCGAGACGCGGAAGTCGATGTCGCTGTTGCTGACGGTCAGTTTGATTCGGCCGTCCTGGGGAAGGCGTTTTTCCGCCAGATCGATGCCGGCCATGATCTTAACTCGGTTCAGAACCGGGCCTTGCATTCGCTTGGGAATGTTGTCGCGTTCCAGGCACACCCCGTCGACGCGGTACCGCACGCGGACGCGGTTGCTCATGGGCTCGATGTGGATGTCGCTGGCCCGCATTCGGACGGCCTCGGAGATGAGCATCGTCACCAGTCGGACGATTGGCGCCGAGTCGGCATCCAGATCGCCCGGTACGGCGATGATTTCGGCCTCGGCGGGGCCGCCGCGGGCCATCTTCTTCATTTCGTCGTCGAAATTGATTTCGCCGCGAACGAAACGGTCGATGAATGCCTTGATCTTGGTCTTGGACGCCAGGCACGGTTCCAATTCGCAAGCGAGCCGGAAGCGGAGCATGTCCAGCGTTTCCAGGTCCAGCGGGTCGTTGATGATGATCTTGAGCTTGCCGCCTTCGCGCCCGATCGGGAGGATCAGGTGCTTGCGGATGATGTCTTCGGGAACGGTGCTCAGTTCGGCGGGGACGACCATGTTGCGGTCGAGGTCGATGTACTCCATGCCGTACTGGTTGGCCAGGGCCTTGACGATCTCCTCTTCCTCGGCCGCCCCCAGGGCGATCAACGCTTCGCCGATCCGCAGATTCTCGCGTTGGCTATGCTCGAGCGCCTCCTGCACGTTGGCGGGAGTGACGATACCCCATCCCACCAGAATTTCACCGAGCCTTTGCCGCTGTTTCCTTGCCATAGCACTCTCAAAATAATAGATGCTCAGCCACGCTCCGCGCAGCAAACCGCACAACGCATCCTCGGGGCGACCAACAGCCAGGGCGGATGAAACCGTATGGATAATGACACTGTGCAACCCAACGCCCGACGGCCAATCCATCGCACGTGAAACCACGCCGACGACATGCGTACCGGCGCATTCTACCGCGACCGCCGCGCGAGGGTCAAGATGTTGCTACAGTCGTATCGCGAAAAAAGAAACCGCCCCGTGCGGGGGCGGCTTCGTGACGAACGGGTGTTCGCTGGGTTACTTCTTGGCGGGGATAATGGCGTCCTTGGCGGCCTTGGCCACGCGGAACTTGACGACCTTCTTGGCGGGGATCTTGATGGTTTCGCCGGTGGCGGGGTTGCGTCCGACGCGGGCCTTGCGGTTGACCAGAACCAGCTTGCCCAGGCCGGGGAACGTGAAGCCATTCTTGGCTTCCTTGTACGCCAGCTGCACGAGGACGTCGATCATCTCGGCGGCCTTTTTCTTGGGGACTTCGCACTTTTCCGCCAGGGCGGCCATGATCTGCGACTTCGTCAGTGCTTTTGCCATCGTGATTGCTCCTTCTTTTGGGATAGCAACATCGGTTCACCTGCGGGCGACACGGTGCATCCTGCATCGTAAAATCGCCTCCCGGGCCACGCGACCCAGGCCATTTCATGTGAATTTGCCCGGAAATCGACGCATCGTCAAGAAAAAATGCCGAATTTTCGTTAAAAAACACAAAATTTTTCACGTATACGGAAGAAAGGCCTGAAAAACGGCCATTGAACTGGCTGGACAGGTGAAAACCCGCCGGTTTTCGCGTGCGTAACGGTGAAATCGGGCCATGGGTTCGAAGGAATGTTTTTCGTTAACTGGTTGACAGGTTAACTAGTGAATGCAATCGCGATGCACCAGTTAACGAGTCAACCAGTTAACCAGTTAACGAAAAACATTCCCCCCGGATATACGCTCCGATTTCACCATCGAGTACGCAAAACCAACTGCAAATCCGCCTTCCTTTCCCGCGCCCCTTGCCGTACAATGCCGCCGTGAAGGTACTCGCGGTAATCAATCAGAAGGGCGGCGTCGGCAAGACGACGACGGTGGCGAATCTCGGTTCTGCCTTGGCGGACCGGGGGGTGCGCGTCTGTCTCATCGACCTTGATCCGCAGGCGCACCTGACGTTGCATTACGGCATTGAGCCCGGCGAGGCCCTGAGCATGTACGACGTGCTCACCGGCAACAAACCGCTCCTCGAAGCCGCCGTGAACGGGAAGGAAAAAAACGTCGCCGTCGTGCCTTCCGTGATCGACTTGGCTGCCGCCGAAATCGAACTCGTCGGCACGGTCGGCCGCGAGCAGATCCTCCGCGACAGCCTCCGCGATACGCCGCTGCTGTTCGACCTGGTCATGATCGACTGCCCGCCGAGCCTGGGCCTGCTCACACTCAACGCGCTGGCGGCTGCCGACGAAGTGATCATTCCGCTTCAGCCGCATTTCCTGGCCTTGCAGGGCCTGGGCAAACTGCTGGAAACCGTTTCGCTCGTGCAGCGCCGCATCAATCCGCCGCTGCGCGTGGGCGGCGTGGTGTTGTGCATGTACGAATCCAACACGCGGCTGAGCGGCGAAGTGGTGGCCGACGTGACGCAGTTCCTCGAGGCCGGCCGGGGCAGCAACGCTCCGTGGGCCAACGCGAGGGTTTTCGAGAGCGTCATCCGCCGCAACATCAAATTGGCCGAGTGCCCGTCGTACGGCAAAACGATCTTCAGCTACGAACCCGGCTCCCGCGGCGCGGAAGACTACGCCGCCCTGGCCGATGAGTTCATCGAATCCCTGCACATCGCCCGCGGCGCGGAAAACGCCACCGATGAGACGCCGGCCGCCGGCGAGGCGATCATCGAACTCCCGCCCGCGCCGCCGACGGAATCCACACCGTCGATAGAACCCGAAGAGAATGCGTCGGAAGCCGCACAGGAAACCATGCCGACGCCGCCCGACCCACGAATCGCCACGCCGCCGCCAAGCGACGAATCCCCCTCCGCCGCGACGACCGATGTCGACGTCAACGTTGCGGACAACAGTCCAAAAGACGGCGAGTGAGCAAACCGCACGGCCAGAGCTACGGTAGGGCAATGCATGTACATTCTTCTTACCGCACGGGATTCGTACTCGGCGCCACTGGCCACAGGCCCTGCCAGTTTGCGTTATAGATCGTTGTGGCAAGCGAAACGTTCTGTCGCTCACACCGTTTCACAACGCAAACTGGCAGGGCCTGTGGCCAGTGGCGCCTGAACAGGACGGTCACGCGGAAAACCGGAAAACGCCCATGCGTCCGCCATGATGCCAGCGGTGTTTCGTCAACACGCATCCGCCGCGCATTGGCGGGTCAGGCGGACCCAGTTTCGCACGCGTTGCGGGTCGCGGCCTACCGTTTCGACGTCCTTCAGCGTGATGTCGAACGTGCAGCCGTTCCGCGCGAGGGCGGCGAAGTCGCGGGCCAGGATCCGCCACACGCGTTGCTCGTCCCACGAGTACGACACCATGTCTGCCGGGCTGGGGCGGTAGCTGGCCACGTAGTCGCCGCCGATCTGCTCCGCGCACGAAGCCACGTCCGCAAACGGCGACACCGCGATACGCCGCAGGTTCGGAATCCGCCGCAGCATGCCGATTTTTCGCGTCAAATCCTCGCAGCACCCGTACGCGACCAGGCCGTAGTGTTCCAGAATCGGCAACTGATACCGCAACAGAAACTCCTCGTGATGCTCCGGCGAAACCAGCGCGAACTCCTGGGCGGCTGCATAGCCCCACAACGGCTTTCGCGACACGCCATGTACATTCGCCGCGGGGTCGGGCAGTTCGTGTGCGTAGGGCATGGACTGGTTCTGGTGGTCGGCCAGGCCCCAGTCGCCGGTGGCCTCGGCCTGGGTTTGTGCATGCAACACGCCGTCGCGCAGAAACGCCATCACCGCGTGCAGCCAGGCGGGGCGGTCGTGAATGTCCATCATGAAATGCTCGATGCCGCGCAGGTGTCCCAGTTCGGTCGAAAGATCGCCCGTCCACATGGTGTACCAGCAGCCGCGACCACGGTGGATCGTGATGAGGTCGCCGATGGCGTCCTGCGCGCGGCCGACATCCTCCGCTGTGCCGGCCTCGTCGATGGCGTGCGTGGGGGCGCGAAGTTTGGCCAGGTCGGCTTCGTCGCGAAGCGGACAGTCTTCTTTGAATGACCCGCCCGGTTCGTTGGTGCGTTGGAGTGATGAGGTTACGCCCCAGCCGTGCGTGGCGAAACGGGCCTGCACCGTAATCCACGGTTCGAAAATCGAATCGTCGTCGAGCGTGTCCCAGAAGAGCTTATGGCGAAGGTCGTGCTCCAGCCGGCGAAACAGCGGATCCTCGCACACCAGCCGCGATTCGGGCATTTCGTGGAACGCAGACGCCCGAACGTAAATCAGTGGCTCGCGAGTTCGAAGCGAATTCACATCCCGCCACGCCGCCCGCCGCCGGGCCATGTCAGGCCGAGAGCAAACCTCCACATACCGCCGCGCCAGGTCACGCAAAGTCGCCATGTCGTTCCGCATGCCGCGCACGATACCAACTCCCGTATCGTTGTGCAACGCGTTGACGCGTTACGTCCGTGTCTTTCAGTTCTCATGGCGTGCGGAGACATTTGTTCGAGGGAACCGCCCAGCCAATAGCCAGTAGCCAGTAGCCATCAGGTATGGAAAGATAAGAGCGAAAAGACAGTGAGAGCGGCAATGATTGTCACATAACGAGAAACTGGATCGTGTGAGAAACAACACATTCCGCCATACCTGTTGGCTACTGGCTATTGGCTACTGGTGAGCGGTTCCTTCGAACGGGCGGTTCCTCTGCGCCACGAAAACGGAAAGGCCCTGGGCGTTTACGTCAGGGCCGCGACAATCGGGCCGCTACCATGTCGGCCAGGCGTTCGAGGGTGGCGTCGTCGAGCGTCACCAGAACCGGCCTTGCGAATTCCTCGCCGACGTACAGCGGCGCGGTGGGGGAACTGCCCAGTCGCGGGTCATCCAGGCCCATGGTTTGTTTGTTTTTCAGCAGTTCGCGCATCTGCGACTCGTTCAGGCGGGGCGGGGTTCCGAGTTGTTTGGCCAGCAGCAGCATCCGCGCGACCATGTCGGCCGTTTCGAGGTGGAAGTAGGCCAACTCGAGCGTTTTGTCGCATGCGACCACGCCGTGGTGGGCCAGCAGGATCGTGGTGGCCTTGTTCTTCAGGTGCGGCAGAATGCTCCTGGCGACGTCCGTGCTGCCGGGCGCGTGGTACTCCGCCAGCGGGACCGGCCCCAGGAGCACCTCCGCTTCGGGCAGGTATCCCGTCGGCAGCGGCAGGCCCGCCAAAGCGAACGCCGTCGCGTGCGGCGGGTGCGCGTGACAGACCGCGTTCACGTCAGGCCGTTCGCGGTACATCTCCAGATGCAGCAGCATCTCGCTGGTCCTGGGCAGCCTGCCCTCGAGCTGCCGCCCCTGGTCGTCCACGACGGCGATGTCCTCGGGCGTCATCCATCCCTTGGACATGCCCGTCGGCGTGCACAAAAACCGTCCCGTCCCGACGCGAACGGAAATATTCCCATCGTTGGCGGCCAGGAAATGATTGTCATACATTCGCCGCCCCACGTCGCAAATCGCCTGTTTTAATGCCTGCTCGTCCATGGCCACAAGAATACGATTGCCCTGACGGGTTTTCCAGGTAAATTGGCGTTCAGCAAAGGAGTGCCCATGCGACGAATCCCTTGTCATTGGCTCCTGGCCGTTGCTGTCAGCGTGACGTCGGGGTGCGCGACGTATCCGACGAAGCCCCAGGCGGGGCCGGGCGAAAAAACGTGGCAGCGGATTGCGTTTGTCGGGCATTCGTTTACCGACGGCGGCACGTGGCCGTACCTGATGCGGCAGGCGCTCGTCGAGGCGGGCAGACCCGAGCCGTACCTGATCAACGCCGCGGCCATGGGCATGTTGGCCACCGGCGCCCTGCCGCATTTCGACCGGGCCGTCCTGCGATTCAACCCTGACTTGGTCGTCTTTTTCATCGGCATCAACGCCGCCAATCAGGACGCCTTCCGGCCGGCCATGGAGGAGATGATCGCCAAGGCCCGCGCCCAGGGGGCCGACGTGATCCTCGTGACTCACCTCATGTTCGCTCCCGACCACATGGGCCCCGCCGACATGACCGATCCGTACAAGGTCGCCGCCGCCCTGGCCATTCAACGCGCCGGCGGGACGACCGCCACCACGTGGAAGGCCGCTGCCGGCGAGGAGGCGGACCAACGCGAGTTGGCCCCGAAATACGGCGCCATCATCTGCGAAGGCAAACCGGCCATGATGCACGCGTTTGAGCAGGGCGACTGGCTGTGGGACGGCGACCGCGTGCACCTGAATTTCGGCGGCAACCGGGCCATCGCCCGCGCGGTGCTGGACGCGATGGGGCACCGCGACGTCCCCGTGCCGAAGATGCCCGATATCCGCGTCCTGCCGGGACTGGTCACGACGTGGCATCTCCGGCCCGCCGCCCTCGACGAACCCGCTCTGACGGAGGCGACCGTCGCCGACCTCATCAAAACGTTCGCGCCCGACGACTCCGCCTGGACGCCCTACACGCTGCCGGAACCCCCGCGCACGCCGGTTTCCTGGTGGGACGAGCAGCTTCGCCGGGAAGGCTATGCGACGCGGCTGGAACAGACGATGGGCAAGGCGACGCGATATATCGGCGTGGCCACGTACCGCGCGGAGCAGGCGGGCAAAGCGTACGTGAATACCGGCGCGCATGTGCAGGCCGTCTGGCTGAACGGCAGGGAAGTGTTCCGCGTCGGCGGCTGGGAGGGTTTTCACATCGGCACGCGGCGCATCGAGGTGGACGTGATCGCCGGCGACAATAGGATCGTCATCGAAACCGCCAGCCAATTCGCCCTGACCGTCACGCCGGGCCTGCTGTGGTGATCGTTACGGTGATGTAGATATGGCTCCGCCTGTTTGCGTTGTAAAAGGTTACGTACTACAAAACGTTCTGTAGTACACGACATCCTGCAATGCCAACAGGCGAAGCCATCGCGAACGATTGTTCGATGACACCATATAAAAACAGCGGACCTCGCGTTATTTGCGAGATCCGCTGTTTTCCGGCAGTTGTTACTCGTCTTCCTTCTTCTTCTCGTGACGTGCGGTGGAGAGGTACTGTTCGGCGATGTCGCCCAGGCCGCCTTCGCCTTCCAGGCCGCCGCGACGCTTGACCGGACCGTCCTCGGTTTCCTCGTCCTGGGCCGCCCACTGGGCACGCTTGAGGCTCAGGCCGATCTTCCGCTCGTCGATGTCCACGCGGAGAATCTTCACCTCGATCTCGTCGCCGACCTTCACGATATCCTGCGGATTTTCGACCTTGTGGTCGGCCATCTCGGACACGTGCAGCAGCCCTTCGAGATCCGATTCCAACTCCACGAACACGCCGAAGTTCGTCAGCTTCGTGACCTTGCCCTTGACGATCTGGCCCGGCAGATAATGCTCGGGAATCTGACGCAGCCACGGGTCCTCGGTCAACTGCTTCAGGCCCATCGCCACGCGCATCTTGTCCTCGTCCACGGCCAGCACGACGCACTGGAGCTTCTCGCCCTTCTTGAGCACTTCCGACGGATGGCCGACCTTCCGCGTCCAGCTCAGGTCGCTCACGTGCAGCAGCCCGTCGATGCCTTCCTCGATCTCCACGAACGCGCCGTAATTCGTCATGTTCCGCACCGTGCCCGTGATCACCGTGCCCGGCGGATATTTCTCCTTCACCAGCGTCCACGGATTGATCTCGGCCTGCTTCATGCCGAGAGAAATCTCGTTCTTGTTCTTGTCGATCTCCAGCACGATCACGTCGACCTCCTGGCCGACGGTGACGATCTCGCTGGGGTGATTGATCCGACGCGTCCAGCTCATCTCGCTGATGTGCACCAGCCCCTCGAGGCCTTCCTCGATCTTCACGAACGCGCCGTAGCTCATCAGGTTCACCACCGCGCCGTGCAGCCGCGTGCCCACCGGGTACTTCCGCTCGACCTCTTCCCACGGGCTGGCGGTGCGCTGCTTGATGCCCAGCGCGATCTTTTCCTTGTCGCGGTCGACGCTGAGGATGACCACTTCGACTTCCTGGTCGATCTTGAGCATCTCGCTCGGATGGCCGATGCGGCCCCAGGACATGTCGGTGATGTGCAGCAGGCCGTCGATGCCGCCCAGGTCCACGAACGCGCCGAAATCGGCGATGTTCTTGACCGTGCCCGTGCGGACCTGGCCTTCGGTGATGTCGTTGAGGAGTTTGCTCTTGGCTTCGGCGCGGCGTTCCTCGATCAGCTTGCGGCGCGACACGACGATATTGCGACGCTCCTGGTCGATCTTGAGAATTTTCGCTTCCACTTCCTTGCCGATGAACTCGCCGATGTCGCCGGGCCGGCGGATGTCCACCTGGCTGGCGGGAAGGAACGCCGGCACGCCGATGTCCACCAGCAGCCCGCCCTTGATGCTGCGCGTGACCATGCCCTTGACCGTGTCGCCTTCCTGGTTCGTGCTGACGATGCGCTCCCAGCCGCGGATGCGGTCGGCTTTGCGCTTGGATAGAACGATCAACTCGCTGTCACTCTCGACGGCGTCGAGGAACACTTCGATTTCGCCGCCGATCTGGATGCTCGCGGGGTCGTCGAACTCGGCCAGCTCCACGCTGCCTTCGCTCTTGAAGCCGACTTCAACAATCACGTCGCCGCCGACGATGTTGACGATCCGCCCCTTGATGATGCTGCCCGGCTGAGGCGATGCCCCTTGCCCCGTGCCGCCCAGGATGGTCTCCTGAGAAAAATCCGTCCCGCCCATCTGCGCCGCGATCTCCTCGTCCGTGATCCCCAGAGAGTTGATGAGATTGTAGTCTACCATTCGATTCCTTAAATCCAACTAGGCCTGACGCGGCGAACCTCCCGAACCCACACGGCCCGGGCGCCACGGACGCGAAAATCAACCCTCACGCCAAGGGGGCCAGACCACCTGGCCACGAACACGAAGCGAGCCATCGTACGACGATTTCAATGACTGAGCAAGCGATTTTCGCCGAATTTTCGCCGCGAATTTCGCGAATTACGCGAATTTTTCGAACGTTTCCCGTGCGAAGCGGTCGGTCATTCCGGCGATATAATCACACACCACGCGGTGGAGGCCTTGGGTTTCGATGCGTTGTTGGTAGCGTGGTGGGAGGGTGGCGGGGTTTTGGGTGAATCGTTCGAACAGGCCTGTGATGATGCGGCGGGCGGTGTGTTCTTTTTCCTTGTTGGCGCCGTGGGTGTAGACGTTTTTCAGGAGGAATTTGGCCATGTCGTTGGTGGCGTCTTTGACGGCGGGGGAGAAGGTTGCGGCGCGGCGTGGGGCGGAGCGGACGGCGTGGGGGGAGTCCAGGCCCATCGTTTGGATGTGGGTCAGCGTGGTTTGCACGGCGTCGTCGGCGAGGGTGGCCAGGACGGCTTTGACCGCCCGGATTTGTTTGTGGATTGGCCGTGCGTCGGGGAATTCCCGCTCGGCCGTTGCCCAGGCCTGCTGCCACAATGCCAGCCCGGCCAGTGACTCCACCGTCAGCCAGCCGACGTTCAGGGCGTCTTCCAGGTCGGCGGCGGTGTAGGCGATTTCGTCGGCGAGGTCGACGAGTTGCCCTTCGAGCGGCGCGTGCTGGGTCGTGTCGATATCGGCGGCCTCGACGAGCGGCGTGTCGTATCGCGTCTGATGCTTGGCCAGGCACTCTCGCACGACGTAGGTGAGGTTGAGTCCACGAAAGGCCGGGTAGGGGTGTTCGAGGTAATCCACCACGCGAAGCGACTGGCGGTTGTGCTCGAAGTGCCCATGGTCGGCCATCAGGTCGTTCAACACGGCCTCTCCCGCATGGCCAAACGGCGGGTGCCCGAGGTCGTGTGCCAGCGCGACGGCCTCGACGGCGTCCTCGTTGAGCCGCAACGCCCGCGCGAGCGACCGTCCGACCTGCGCGACCTCCACCGTGTGCGTCAGCCGCGTGCGGTAGTGGTCCTGCACGTGGGGCGTAAAGACCTGCGTTTTGAAATCCAGCCGCCGGTAGGCCGAACAATGCACGATCCGGTCGCGGTCGCGCTGAAAGCACGTGCGGTAGGGGTGTTCCGGTTCGGCAAACCGCCTCCCGCCCGCATCGGCCTCCCGCACGGCGTAGTTGGCCAGCCACTGCGCGTGAAATTGTTCGAAAGGATTCGTCACGCCCGGCATTGTAATGGATTTCCCCGCAAATTCCGCCGGATTATTTCGTAACTAATCGCGGAAATTCGCGGATTTCGCGTCGAAAAAGGCCTCTCTCGTCGCGGGCCAGTTGGTCTCGCGTATGATGGACGGGGGCATCCATTTCACAACGAGGAGGGGCTATGGCGCGTTTGGGGATGGTGGGCGGTGTGGTCGTGGCGATGCTGGCGGCGGGGTGGTGCGGGCCGGCGTCGGCGGTGCTGGTGGCGGAGTGGACGTTTGACGATGGGACGGCGCGCGGCGTCGGGCCTGGCGGGGTGACGGGGACGCTGCGGGGCGGCGCGGGATTCGCGCCGGGGATTTCCGGGCTGGCCTTGTCGCTCGACGGCACGGGCGGGTACGTGGATTTCGGCACGCCGCCGGCGGCCATTTCGTCGCTGACGCAGGGCGCGATTTCCGTGTGGTTCCAATTCGACCGCACGACAGGCCCCGCGGACATCCTGCCGATTCTTTACCTCGGCGACGGCGTGGGCGGCAGCGGGCACTCCGCGTTTGTGCTCGAGGTCGGACATTTCGATCCGGGCGACACGAAGCTCTATTTCACGTTCATCAGTAACAACATGGTGCTTCCGCTGTGTTTTGACACGGGGCAAAATCTTCAGCCGGGCGCGTGGTACAATTTTGTCGGCGTCGTCGGGCCTGACGGCAACACGGGGTATCTCAACGGCGTGGAGTTGACGGGACGGCATTATAATTTCGGCACCGCCGGCAGCACGGAGTTTCTCGATGACATCGCCGATCCGCAGGTGCTCTGGGTGGGCAGGGGACTGCTGGCGAGCTTTCCGCGGGAGCATTATTTTTCCGGGCTGATCGACGAGGTGAAAATCTACGATACGCCGCTGACGGCGGCGGAAATCCGCTCCGCCTACCAGGCCGTCCTCAACGGCCAGGACCCGCCGGCGGCCGTTCCCGAACCGCTGACGATGGCGGGCGTGCTGGCGGGGATTGGCCTGGCGGCCCGCGCGCTGTCTGCGAGGCGCATGGGTAAAAGGGGGCCGTCTGTTTGATGGAACCGTTTCAGTTAACGAGTTGATTAGTTAACTGGTTAACTAGTAAATTCGGGTGAAATCACCAGTTAACTAGTCAACCAGTTAACTCGTTAACGAAAAACGTTCCTTCGAACGAATGGAACAATTTCACCATCGAGCACCGACTGGCAGTCATGCCTAGCATGATACCAGGGGACGTCATGCCACGACGAACGGGGGAGTCATGGGGTTGGATATTTATGTCGGCACATTGACCCGTTATTACTGCGGCGACTGGGAGACGATGGTGCAGCAGTTGGCCCATCGCGACGGGGTGGAGGTGCGCGTGGTCCGCCCCGGCAGGCCTGACGCGGTGACGCATCCCGAGCAGGTCAGGCCTCTCGTGTTGCAGTGGCAGCTCATGCTCGCCGAAGCCTTGGCCGAGCACGTCGAAAATCTCGTCGACTGGGACGAAAGCGCCGAGGCGATTTACTTCACCGACAAGCCCACGTGGGATTGCTGGGCCGATCTGCTGCTCTGGGCCGCCTACGACGAGCATCCCGAGTACGACAGGCCCGCCGAACTCGTCAGCGACTGGCGGACCGATCTGGCCTACGACGCGTCCAACGCCGACGACTTCGAGTCGCGATATCCGCAACTGCTGCGGCGCGATCTGGAGTTGTGGCTGCCGAGCGATTTCCCGTTCGTCTTCAGCACGATGGGGCTGACGGGCAAAGAGGTCACCATCGGCTCGAGCGTGCGGCTGTTGAACGAACTGCGTTCGCTCAACGAGCGGACGTGGGAGGCGTCGCCGCAGAGGGTCGGGCATTGGAGCCGTGCCGGCGCCCCGCCGGGCGCGCCGCTGGAAGTCGGCGCCCGCTACGCGTTCGGCGTCCTGCTCGGGCTGGTGGAGCGGAGCATCGAGTTCCGGCTTCCGATGAAGTTGGACTATTAGGTTGTTAGGCGGCTTTCGAGTGTTTACACCGACAGTTCATCGCGGACGCGGTCGGCTTGTTCGGCGATTTCTTCTTCGGGTTTGCCGATTTCCTTCAACATATGGCCGGCGAGGCTGACGGCGATTTCGGCTTCCTCGTAGGCGGCCGCGTTGACGCCCATGCTGTCGAGCGTCGGCCTTTCGGCCAGATACCGCGCCCGCGCCAGCACGCGGATGTCGGGGTTGAGTGTCTTGGCCGACGAAATGATGTCAAACCGCGACTTGGGTTCCGGCAGCGTCAGCACGAGATACTGTGCCCCTTCGACGCCGGCGGTGGCGAGAATGTCTTCCCGCGACGCGTCGCCGAAAATGGCGGAAACGCCCTGTGCCTTCAACGACGTGACGGTCTTGACGTTGGTCTCGATGATGGTGGGCACGATGCCCGACTCCTGGAGGATGCGGGCCAGGATCCGCCCGACAGGTCCATAGCCGACGACGATCGCGCGGATCGGGGCAGGGCCTTCGCCCGCCGGCGTGGCGCCGCCGAGATCCTTGTTGGGGTCCTTGACCCGGAAGGTCAGGATGTTCCACAGTTTTGGCCTCTTGTGCAGCCAGCGCTCGCAGCGGTCCACCTGGCGGAATAACGTGGGGTTCATCGACAGCGTAATCATCGCCGCGGCCACCACCATGTTGTAAATGTCGTGGGCCCACTCCTGCTGGATGGCCCCATGGAAATATTTGTCCATCTGGTTTCGCCAGACGTACGCAAGCATGAACGAAAATTCGCCGATTTGCGCCAACCCCAGCGCCACCACAAGTCCCGTCCGCACGGGATGGCCCAGGAACATGACGATCACAATGGCGGCCAATGGCTTGCCGATTAAAATGATGCCCAGAATCGCCAGCAACAGCGCGGGATTGGTGTAGAACATCGCGGGATTGAACAGCATACCCACGGAGACGAAGAACAACACGGCAAAGGCGTCGCGCATGGGCATGGCGTCCGAGGCCGCCTGGCTGCTCACGCCTGACTGCCCGACCACCGTGCCGGCAAGGAACGCGCCCAGCGCCACCGACACGCCCAGGAACATGTCGCCGGCCACCGCGATGCCCAACGCCAACGCCAGCACCGTCAGGGTGAACAGTTCCCGGCTGCGGCTTCGCGCGACGCGCTCCAGCAGCCAGGGGATTACTTTAGGCCCAACAAACAGCAACGCCACGCTCATGACGAGCAGTCCTAGCATGGCCTTGGTCAGGCCCCACATGAGGCTGGGGCTGCCCTCGACCTGGACGCCTTTGGACACCGCGTAGGCGGTGGCGATGGCGGGGAAAAGCACCATCGCGACGACGGAGAAGATGTCCTCCATGACCAGCCAGCCGACACCCGCGTGCCCGGCGGGGGTGTGCAGCGCGTTGCCGTCGGTCAGCACGCGGATGAGCATCACCGTGCCCGCGACCGACACGGACATGCCCAGCACCACGCCGTCGAGCACGCTCCAGCCGAAAATCTCCGCCACGGCCAACCCCAGCAGCGTCGCGACGGTGCTTTGTCCGACCGCGCCGGGAATGGCGATCCACTTGACGGCCACCAGGTCGCGAATGTGAAAGTGCAGCCCCACGCCGAACATCAGCAGAATGACGCCCACCTCCGCCAACTGCTGGGCGATCTTGAGATCCATCGTGTTGAAGCCGGGAATCGGCGTGTACGGGCCGATCAGCAGCCCCGCCAGCAGATACCCCACGACGGGCGAGAGCCCCAGCCGGTTGGTGACGTACCCCAGGACGGTCGCCAGGCCCAGCGCGCCGGCAATGGCCAGGATGATGGTATAGTCCAGCGTCGATGCCGCCAGCAACACAGAAAACGTTACATCAAGCATAATCACACTCACATCACAAATCGCACTCGTACCGCACGTCGATCACAAAAAAATCCGCGCGGCGGCCGATGCGGGCCGCGCCGCCGCGAGGTTCGCTTATACAACCCCGGCGCGTGATAGACGTTCCGGTGTTTTCACGTCGAATTTTCAACGTGCCTCGAAGCGGGGATTATCGTGATTTCCACGAGAAAAATCAACGAGGAAAAGTGACGCGACGCGCGTCAAAAAGAAATTTCGAATTCGTACAAAAATAGTCCGATTTGTCTTGAAATCGCACTGAATAGGTGCTATATATACTTCTGGAACGGCAGGGATTGTACAAGGAGTCGGTTTTGTTGGCGTTGACGAAGAAAACCGGGTACGCGTTGGTGGCGATGACGCATTTGGCCGCGTTGGACGGCGGCAGGGCCAGTGCGCGGGAGGTGGCCGCGTTGGTGGGCGCGCCGCTGGCGTTGCTGATGAACGTGCTCAAGGAGTTGGCCTCGGGGGGGTTCGTGGAGTCGGTTCGCGGCGCCCGCGGCGGGTATCGGCTGGCCAGGCCCTTGGACGAGATTAACCTGGCCGACGTCGTGGAGACGATGGAAGGCCCGGTCCGGCTGGCGGAGTGTTTGGCCAGGCCCGGCGCGCGTCACGAGTGCACGAGCAAGCGGATGGCCCGCTGTCCGATCAGCGACCCCGTGCATCGTGTGCAGCGAAAATTGAACGATTTTCTCAAGAAAGTCACGCTGGCGGACATTGTGGAACCGACGTGACGTAACGTGTCGCGGGCGTCTCGCCCGCGTTATCGTGCCGCTGGGCTGGACATTGGAAAACAAAAAACGATTTCGTAACATCAAGACCGGCGAGGGCAAGATGTTCTCGCGACACGCGGGCGAGACGCCCGCGACACGACTATGGACCTGAAACTGCCCATTTATCTCGACAACAATGCCACCACGCCGATCGACCCGCGCGTGTTGGCTGTCATGATGCCGTACCTGACCGACGGCTTCGGCAACGCGGCCAGCCGCCATCACGCGTTCGGCTGGAAGGCCGAAGCCGCCGTGGAGGCCGCCCGCGAGCAGGTGGCCCGCCTGATCGGCGCCGAGGCCAAGGACATCGTCTTCACCAGCGGCGCGACCGAGAGCAACAACCTCGCCATCAAAGGGCTGGCCGCGATGTATCGCGAGAAGGGCAACCACATCATCACCTGCCTGACCGAGCACAAGGCCGTCATTGATCCGTGCCAGCGGCTGGCGGAGCAGGGGTTCGAGGTGACATGGCTGAGGCCCGACGCGTTCGGCGTGGTGTCGGCCGAGGCGGTGGCGGCGGCGATCAGGCCGACGACGCTGCTGGTGAGTCTGATGACGGCGAACAACGAAACGGGCACGGTGCTTCCGGTGGCCGACATCGGGCAGTTGTGCAAGGCCCGCGGCGTGTTTTTTCACACCGACGCGACGCAGGCGGCCGGCAAGATGCCGCTCGACGTCGAGGCGATGGGCGTGGATCTGCTCTCGCTGAGCGGCCACAAGATGTACGGCCCGAAGGGCGTGGGCGCGTTGTACGTTCGGCGGCGTGGGCCTCGCGTGAGGCTGGCGTCGCAGATGGACGGCGGCGGTCACGAGCGGGGCATGCGGAGCGGCACGCTGAACGTGCCGGGCATCGCGGGTCTTGGCGCGGCCTCGGAGATCGCCAGGGCGGAGATGGCCGCCGACGCGGCGAGGCTGACGGCACTGCGTGACCGGCTGCATGAGGGCATCACGCGCGAGGTGGACCACGTGCAGCTTAACGGCCATCCGACGCAGCGGATCGCGGGCACGCTGAACATGAGTTTCGCGTTCGTCGAGGGCGAGGCGTTGATGATGAAGATGCGCGACCTGGCCGTGTCGAGCGGTTCGGCGTGCACGTCCGCCAGCCTGGAGCCCAGTCACGTGCTGCGGGCGATGGGCGTGGACGACGCGTTGGCGCATAGTTCGATTCGCTTCAGCCTCGGCCGCTTCAACACGGAGGCGGAAATGGATTTCGCCGTCGCCCAGGTGGTCCGCGCGGTGCGCGAACTCCGCGAGCTGTCGCCGCTCTACGACATGGCGAAGGAAGGCGTGGATCTGTCGAAAGTGCAGTGGAGAAACGTATGAATTACTCCGACAAATTGATCGACCATTTTAACAATCCTCGCAACGTCGGGTCGTTGGATAAGAATTCGGCGAGCGTGGGGACGGGTGTTGTGGGCGCGCCGGAGTGCGGCGACGTGATGAAGTTGCAGATCGAGGTGGACGACGCCGGCCGCATCGTCGACGCGAAGTTCAAGACGTTCGGCTGCGGGTCGGCCATTGCCGCCAGCAGCCTGGCCACCGAATGGCTCAAGGGCCGGCACGTGGACGAGGCGACGGCATTGAAGAACACCGACATCGCCAACGAGCTGGCCTTGCCGCCGGTGAAAATCCATTGCAGCGTACTGGCCGAGGACGCCGTCAAGGCGGCCATCGAAGATTGGAAACGGAAGAACAGCAGCCACTAGTGGTCCGTCAATCGTGAACGGATGGATTGGCCACGGGCTTGGCCTCTTTGCGCTGTTGGGATTCCAACAGCGCAAAGAGGCCAAGCCCGTGGAAACGGTTCCACGAACCCATCA